>QGCX01000013.1_pt1 | contig 91751 bp, 102 predicted proteins | sample 4708031 | NCBI WGS metagenome assembly QGCX01 (sample SAMN08941163, study PRJNA450518) | Sediment metagenome, whole genome shotgun sequencing project. | reverse complement strand
ATTCATTGTATGGGAAATATTTCTAACATCATGAAAAATAAACATAATAAAGCGTTGATGTGATCCCCAATGTCAACGGAAACAAGTCTATTCTTACCGATTAACACCGGCATAGAAAACTTTAATGAGAGACCGTTGGCAAGTAAGTGTCGGCGGTTGACCTTGCTGATATGAGAGAGGGCGAGCTGGGTTAATCTGTAGTAATGTGATTACCAAGGGATACTGACGGTATAAGTACCAAGCGATTTTGACGTAATCACACTAATTTAGTTAATCGCAACTCTTTGTCTAGCCTAGTTTGCGCCTTTAGTGGATATGAGCCGCCTTGCCTCAGTCTAGGTGCGCGAGTTTGCATCGCTTAACGCCCTCGACGGTTGCTCTCACCGCTGCCGCCGGTCTTACTTATTCAAGTTGTTTTAAACCTCTTAGATAGTTTTTGTTTTTATCCTATGTGTTGGCGTTGTGGGTCAAAGCGTTGTTGGGCTTGCCATGAACGCTGTTGTAGTTTTATTGATTGGTCTTGCTGGCGTATCAGCAACTCGCGCGAAACTTTAGGGGTAGGGGTAGGGGTGGGAGCCACTACCCGGCACTGAATACCGTGCTTAACTAAATGACGGTATAACCATAATCCACGAGGGCCAGCTTTATAAACCACGCAAAGATGAGTAGCCAAGTCTTTGTACTTTTTGATAAGTTTGTTGATAGAACGAATATTGGTGGGATGTTTCCATGGAAACTAGGTGCATCTCTTGATTATCAATACAATAAGTGACATCAGTGGTTTCTTTGTGAACATCTAGTCCAATAAAAAGCGCGCTAGATATAGACATGTCGATCTCCTGTTCTGTTAAGACTGTGCATCTAACAGTGTGGCTTTAGTTTGACTAACCCACGATAAACGCAGGAGGTCGACACTTTCACCAGGGATCATTATGTTTAGGTTTTAGAATATAAAGGTGGGATTAATGATATTTGAGATGAGAACTTATACAATAAAAATTGGCGAATTAAATAATTATATCAGCCACTTTGAACAAGTTGGAATGCCGATAATTTCCAAATATTCAACGCTAATTGGTTATTGGCATACCGAAATCGGTGAGCTTAATCAGGTTATTCACATTTGGTCGTATTGTGACTTAAATGAAAGAGCTGAAAAAAGAGCAGAATTGTACAAAGACGAATCATGGTTAACAGACTTCATCCCAAAAGCAATGTTTATGCTAGAAAAGCAGGAATCAAAAATACTAAGCGCAGCGAATTTTTCACCAATAAAATAGACTTTGTATGAAGAAACCTAACCAGGTAATCAACCGGACGGAAAGCACGAGCTGCCTTTCACAAAAGGCAAAATCTAATTGTGGTGGTGCCGTATTTTCGTGTCGCCGCCGGTTATCATGAACCGTTAGGTTAGAGAGAAAAAATGAAACTTGTCAGGTGTTTTACTATTATCCTTGTGATTTTAACCCTCGCTGCATGTTCTGATTCTTCAGAGAAAATGGTGGCTCAAGATGGCTTCTACGTCGGTTATAAGAAAATTGATGTTGAGTTTAAATCTACAGGTGAGCAATTCCCTGTTGCGTTGGTCTATCCTTCAGATACTCCATCGAAGCAAGTCAAGTTTGGGCCTTTTGAGATGGAGCTATCTATTGGCGGCAAATTTGCTGATGGAAAATTTCCTCTAGTGATTATTTCCCATGGATCAGGTGGAACAAATCTGGGGTATAGAAGTATTGCGTTTGCGCTTGTAAAAAATGGCTTTGTTGTTGGTATGCCGCTACATCCAAAAAACAATTTCAAAGACAATGAAGCCGAGGGTACCGTTAGCAATTGGAAAAACAGGCCACGGCATATCAGCGCCTCAATTGATGCTATATTGTCTAGTCGTAGGATGTCAGCGAGTATTGATGCCGACAAAATTGCAGTTGTCGGACATTCAGCAGGAGCTTATACAGCATTAGCTGTCGCTGGGGGAGTCGCTGATACTACTCACATCATAGAATTATGCCTTTCCAGCCCTCAAATAAATGAGCCTTTTTGTGGTTTGGTGAAAGAAAATAAAATAGAGAAAGCTAAAATAGAGAACTCACATGATAAACGAATTAAAGCTATTGTTTTGATGGCGCCAGTTGGTATTTTGTTTAATTCAGAAGATTCACTTAAAGATGTTGATATTCCGGCGCTTCTTCTGAGAGCCGAAAAGGATGCTGAATTGACGGAGCCTTACCAAGCTGAAGTCATTGCTAAGAACTATAAAAATCAAGAGCTATTAACCTACTGTACTGTACCTAATGCAGGGCATTATTCGTTTATTACGCCGTTCCCTGAAGTCATTAAGGGTGAGCTAGGAGTTGTGGCAGAAGATCCAGAAGGGTTTAATCGTCAGGCTTTTCATGAATTGCTTAGCTCTGACATTGTGAATTTTCTTGATGCCGTATTAAATCTAAAACATAACAAAAATCTCCAGCCGACCTCGTGCCTTGACGGCTGAACTTAAACGGGATGTTTTCGTTACGAAATTGGAACCAACAAGTCAGTGAGCATCAAATTCAGAGAAGTGGACGTTAGGGGCTTGAGCGGTGCATAGCAATCAGAGGCATGACAAGAGATAACCCTATACCTAGGTCATTCTGAAGAAAACGCCTTAACCAAAGAAGCATGAGAACGGTTATTGTTAAATGGCAGTATTACTGGCAATGTTGCTGAATCCGGAAATGAAGTTATTGGCTTTTGTTTTGGCGATATGAAAACGGGAGAGATTCTTGTTCTAGCTGTATTGCTAGAGTATGAAGGAAATGGTGTAGGCAAAACCATTCTTATTTATGTGGTAGAAACACTTTTTTGTTCCGGCCTGAACACGCTCTGGCTGGCGGCGTTTTTGAATCCGGATGTGAGAGCACATGGGTTTTATCGGCATCAGGGCTGGCGGTTTTCTGGTAAAACAGCTCAAATCGGAGATGAAGTGCTTGGGTTAAGAAAAACATAACAAGCCGCTGAATCTGCTTCCTCAAATTCAGCACAATTTTTGCGGAGCAAAGATATAGACCAACCTTGCTCTACCGTTTAGCTTAATCCCTAACCATTAGGCACCTAAATGAGAATTCTATTGACTCTGCTTGCTCTGCTGTTCATCTTGTTGCAAATGGGCACCACCTATATTTGGGTGGAAACCGATACTCTTGAGCACTTTACCCGCTCGTTTGAACTCTTCTATGATGCGGGGATTCCTTATTGGAGTCAGCTTGCCTTTTCATGGGGGGCGGCTTGGTATGTTTTGTCATTGGTGATGCTGCTTGGCGTGCTGGTGAGTATGCTCAAGCGCGAGTTGCGAGTGTTACTGCCAATAAGCCTTGTTTGTTCGGTTATTGCAACGGCTGCCATGTGGTATGCGATGTATCCTTTACACCTAATGTTTAGTGGTGGAGTGAATATTTAGCCTTGTTAGCAATGAGGCCGTGTATTGCTAAACAAGGTGGTTTAAGCAAGCCGAAGGCTCGGCTTGCTTGTACGTTTACAGTTGAATCACTGGTTGAATTCGGCGCTGTAGGTGTTGGTAGTGGCGAAAATCCACTTGATAACCACAGCTTAGGTCTACATTGCCCTTGCTTACTTCTATTTGCTCGGCACCTAAAGGTGAGAAGGGCTGGCAGTTAAAGCCTAGGGTGTCCCAGCTGCTGGGTTGTAATAGGTTTAATAGTTGTTTCACTATATAGGCATAAGTACTACCCAAGTTGAGGTTGGTTTCCAAACTCACGTAGGAGCTATGCTGCTCGGGGGTGATGTGAATGGTGGCGTAGTCTTCACCACGGATCGCATTCATCGAGTAGCCGTAGGGCTCGAACAAGTAGTCGTTGATGGTAAAACCGGGAAATAAGATATCCAGTTTTAGTAGCTGTCTGATTTGTTCGATGCTCTGGCCCTCACTACGTAAATAGTCGGCATGCTCACCCTGTACATGATACATCAGCAGCTCACAGGTAATGTCTGTGGGCGGCGGGCTATAGGCCTTACTTAAGTGGCAGACATAGTGGTGGTGGCTGTCTAAATACCCCAGCTGATAGGCGCTCATCGGCATGGCTTCACGCAAGCGACTTAGGTCGCTTTTTAAGCAGGAAGGCTGTAGCTGCAACTGATATTCGTTTTTGCGTTGGTAGCTAAGAAAGGCAATGTTGTCACTGCCCAGCTGCTGATCTAACCAAATGGCGGCTTCCACCAAGGTGGTATTGCCGCAGGTGAGCATTAAACAACGCTGATCCCAAACAAATAGGCTGGACTCGCTAAGTAAATAAGCATCGCAGTGCTCATTGCTGATCTGCGACAGAATATCGGCTTTGGCAATCTGTACCGCTTGTAACCAAAAGTCATAGCCTAGCGAGCGCAGCGAGGGGCGGCCGGGCACTAGGCTTAACTCGAGTTTTTTCTCTGAACCTTCAAAAAACAAATGCGTCATCGCTTAGCCCTCTGCATAGTCTTCTAAATAGGTGTAACCACGTAAGCCGGCTTCTAGCTCGGAGAGAATGGCGCGCTGCTGGTCTTTGGCGATGTTCTGGCGAACCAATTCGCGATAGCTACGCACAAACTCATCGCTATTTAAATTCACGCTGGCCAATACATCTTCCACGGTATCGCCGGGGTGAATGTCTAGCACTTCGGCCTTACCTTTAGAGTTGATCATTACCGCTGCGGAGTCGGTATCGCCAAATAGGTTGTGTAGGTCCCCAAGGATTTCCTGATAAGCGCCTACCAAGAAAAAGCCCATTAAATACGGCTTATCTTTATGCCAAGTAGGCACCGGCAAGGTGGTTTCTATGCCGCTGCCATCCACGTATTCGTCGATGCTTCCATCGGAATCACAGGTGATGTCGAGGATCACCGCGCGGCGCTGCGGCGCTTGGTCTAAGCCCGATAGCGGCAAAATAGGGAATACCTGATCGATGCCCCAGTTATCCGGTAGCGATTGGAACAGCGAGAAGTTAACGAAGAACTTATCGGCTAAGCGTTCTCTTAGCTCATCTAACAGTGCTAAATGGCTACGATTGAGACGCGATAAACGCTGTTGGATTTCGTAACTCACCCGCAGGTTAAGTTGCTCTGCCCAAGCACGTTGCTGCAAGTTAATTAACGATAGGTTGAATTGGGTATGTACCTCGGCCAAGTCACTTTGGCTGTCGTGGTAACTTTCCACCAAGGCGCGTTGGTCCGAACCCTGATTTAGCTCGGTCCAAGTGCTCCACATATTGTGTAGTAGTTGCGGCGCGTCTTCGCTTGGTGCGGCAATATCTTCGGGCTGATAGCTTTCGCTGCCGATTACATCGGCAATCAGTACTGCGTGATGGGCGCTTAAGCTGCGGCCCGATTCAGACATGATGCGGGGCATCGGTTGCTGTTGTTGCTGACAAATATCGCCAATGCTGTAAACGATGTTATTGGCGTATTCGCTCATGCCGTAGTTCATTGAATTGGCGTTTTGGCTGCGGGTACCATCGTAGTCCACGGCTAAGCCGCCGCCTACGTCGATGCAGCTAATTTCAGCGCCCAATTGGCGCAGTTCACAGTAAAAGCGGGCCGCTTCACTTACGCCTTTACGTACATCGCGAATGTTGGCGATTTGTGAGCCCAAGTGAAAGTGCAACAGTTGCAGGCTGCTTAGCATGTCGTGGCTTTGTAGCTGCTCAATCACCTTTAATACCTGGGCGGCCGATAAACCAAATTTAGACTTCTCGCCACCGCTGGCTTGCCACTTGCCTTGGCCTTGAGAAGCGAGGCGTGCGCGCAGGCCTAAGCGTGGGCTTACCCCAAGCTTCTTCGCTTCGCTAAGCACCATGCTCAGCTCGGAAAGTTTCTCAAGCACGATATACACTTGGTGGCCTAGCTTTTCGCCAATTAACGCTAGGCGAATGTATTCGCGGTCTTTGTAACCATTACAAACGATCACCGAGCTGGCTTGTTGAGCCATAGCCAATACCGCCATTAGCTCGGGCTTGCTGCCGGCCTCTAAGCCCAGCTGGCGTTTTTTGGCTGAAGGGCTGCCTAGCAAGGCTTTTACTACGCTGTGTTGCTGGTTCACCTTGATCGGGTACACCGCTAGATAGTCACCTTGATACTCATAGTTGGCCATGGCTTGGTTAAAGGCGTCACAGAGTCGCGCCACGCGGTCTTCCAATATTTGTGGGAAACGGATCAGTGCCGGCAGGGAAATACCTTGGCGATTTAGCTCTGTGCTCAGTTGGCTTAGGGCAATTTCGGCATCAGGATGAGTTGAGCTAGGCTTCACTACCACTTCACCTTGCGGGTTAACCGTAAAGTAACCCTGACTCCAATAAGGAATGTTATATAGGTTGCAGCTATCTTGTGCAGACCATGTAGATTGGCTCATCTTATTGCTCCTCAACTTTGGCTAATGCCTGCTCGATGTAGCCTGGCAAAGCAAAACTAGCGGCATGAATTGCTGGGGTGTAGTAGCGAGTGTTTAATTTGGCCGCAGCAAAACGTTGAGCAAGCACATCTGGCGCTACTTGACGTAACTCGGCCTGTTGGCTGGCCCAAGCAAAGGTCATGATGCCACCCACGTAGCTCGGCACTGCCGCGCTGTAGAAAGTGCAATCGCTAAAGTACTGAGATAAACGGCGTTGGCTGGTGGTGACTTCATCGATTTGCATGAAGGCCACACCATTTTGCGCCACCATAATGCCGCCTTCGTTGAGGCAGGCTTTACAGGCGGCGTAAAAATTCGAGTGGAACAGCACCTCACCGGGGCCGATGGGGTCGGTACAGTCGGAAATAATCACATCAAATTTTTGCTCGGTGCTTTTAACAAACTCGGCACCATCAGCAATTACCAAGTTCACCCGTGGGTCGTTATACGCTCCCGCCGAGTGCCCCGGTAAGAATTCCTTGCACATGTCGACCACTGCATGGTCAATTTCCACCATGGTGATCTGTTCAAGCGCACTGTGTTTGACGACTTCGCGTAACATACCGCCGTCGCCGCCTCCAATAATTAGCACGCTTTTCGCCTTACCATGGGCCAGTAATGGGGTATGGGTGAGCATTTCGTGGTAAATGAATTCGTCACGTTCGGTGGTTTGAATTACGCCATCCAGCGCCATTACTCGGCCGAAAAAGGGATTGTCAAAAATCACCAAGTGCCATTGCTCGGTTTTTTGTTCAAACAGTACTTTATCTACGTCAAAGTACTGGCCGTAGCCGGGGTGCAGAGTTTCAAAATAACGTTGTTCAACTAACATGGGACTTCCTCTAAAAACAAAAATCGGGTACTAAAAAACGCCGTGCTTGTTGAGCAACAGACAGCAATAGAGCCTGCTCAAGCACAGTAAATCGTGGCAATAGCCGAAAAATTAGGCGTAATGGGTGGCGGCTTCTTCGCGTGAAGCGTTAGCGCGAATACGACGGAAGTAGGCGACTAAGGGATGATAGAAGTTATCGCAGTCTTGTACTGCGTAGAGGGTAACCACGAACAGGCGTAGTTGTCGAAACAAGATTTTAATGCTGATAGATGTATTCATAATAGTTTTGCTCTTTTCCACCGTGAAAAATGCGGGGCAATTTTCACGGCTTATGCCACGAGAACCATAAAAAACCTTTTACTGAAGTATTGCGTGTATTGATTTTCCCGCTTGCATCAAGCGGGATAAATTTTTCGCGATTAAACCCCAGCTTGGTTCAATTGACAAGCAATTTATTACACATTAATTAGGATTTTTGCGATGACGAGCAAAGCCTGTCACAGCCTTGGATCAGCCCCTATTTAAGTGAGCGCTTAACAGGGGCTGGTGTGGTGAAAAACGCGCTTATACAGCGGGTTCTAATTGGCTTAGTGCTTGCGCCTTATAATCGGAGCTGGGGCTAATAAATTGTTGCTGGGCGGCGATGGTTTGAAGTTCCCACTGTTGGCTTTGTTGGGTGGCTTGCAATACCCCATATACGGCATTGTGGCAGTGTTCAAATGCCGCTACTGGAGCTAAACCTTGTAGCAGCGCACCGCTGAAGGTGGCGGTGATGAGATCGCCCACGCCTACTGGATCTTTGGTGAAGTCTAAATGAGGGCGTTGCAACAAGAAGCAGCCTTGGTCACTGGCTAGCAGCATGCTAAATTGCTGCTCGGATAGGCTGTGTAAATGTTTTACCAGTACCAGTTTAGGGCCTTTAGCTAAGGCGCGCTGACAGGCTTCTACTGCATCATCTAGGGTGTTAATGTCCATTTCAACAAACTGGCTGAGTTCAAATTGATTGGGCACAATCACATCGGCTAAGGGCAGTAATTTTTGACATAAAGCCTCGGCCACACCATCGGCCACGATGCAGCCTTTTTGCGGGTCGCCCATTACTGGGTCACAAACATATAATGCCTCAGGGTTAGCTTGTTTTAGGCGGGTTACCGCATCATAGGTGGCGCTACATTGCTCGGCACTACCCTGATAACCAGAGATTAAGGCGTCGGCGTTTTGCAGTTGGTCGATGGCGGCAATGCCATCAATTAACTGGGAGATATGCGTCGCGCTAAAAGCTTGGCCGGTCCAGCCCTGAGCATATTGAGTATGGTTAGAAAACTGCACAGTATGGATGGGCCATACTTCAAAGCCCATACGCTGCAAGGGAAAAACCGCAGAACTGTTACCCGCATGGCCAAATACCACGTGAGATTGTATTGAGATAATATTTTTCATTGTTACTTGCCTAAAATAAATACACTTTGCCAAATAAGCTTTATTGCTTTTTTTATCGGGCTTGAGATTAGGGCCTTAAGGTCGGCTTGCTGAGTTTGGCTTATCTTAAATAATACGCTGTCTGCAGCATAGCGCAGCTTATATTAAAATGTTGCGGTTGATTGCAAGCTCGAATAAATCAAGTGAGGCAAAGATTATAGGCAAGCAGCGACTCTCTGAGACTCGCTGTTGCATAAGAAATTAAAGCAGATCGAATATTAGAGCTTACGGCCGAGGCGTTTCTCGATTTGCTTTTTCTCCCACTCCGGGCCAAACAGCTTAAATACATCGAAGGCTCTTAAACCGTGGCTCACTATGCCAACGCCCCAACCAAGAGCAGGCCAGAAGGCCCAAATATAGTCGGGATTGGTGACGAAGTTAATCACAAACAACATACAAATCACCAGCACATAAGTCATCAGGTGAGAGTAAAAGCCTTTAATGGCTTGCACTTGTTTAAAGACTTTTTGCTCGTCTTCGGTAACGCGAATATTACTGTTCATGTCGGGCTCCATTTGAAGGTCGCTAAGCTCAATTTCAAATACAGCAGCCAAGGCTTTTAATGATTCCAGACTGGGCTTTTGTCCCCGTTCGATACGCTGAATGGTTCTAATACTTAAGCCGCTAAGCTCAGACAGTTGTTCTTGAGACCAGGCTCTTTGCAACCTGAGTTTTTTTACGATCATCATTATTTCCTTGCTGCTGTTTCAAGCCAAACCTTAGCGAGTTTATCCTGTTTAAGTAACGACATGAAGGTGACATATAGCCGACAATCGCTTTATATCAATAGTTTACCTTTGGTGTTGCTTGTTTTAGAACTGGCCTTGACGGTAGCGTCTAAGCTGCGTCACTAAGCATAGTGGCTGTTGCGGGGCACCGCTACATTAGCGCTTAATCATATACAGGGCCAATCTGCTCTAGGTGGGTTAGGTAGACCCGTGTATCAAATTCTAGCTGGTGGTAGTGCGGTAGCATGTGTTGGCACAATTGATAGAAGGCCTTGTTGTGCTGTTTTTCTTTGAGATGGGCCAGCTCGTGAACCACAATCATTTGCAAAAAGGCCTCAGGGCCTTGTTTAAATAGGCTACTAATGCGTATCTCGTTCTTACTTTTTAGTTTGTTACCTTGTATGCGAGAGACATAGCTGTGTAGGCCTAGAGCGTGTTTCAGCACATGAATTTTAGGATCAAAAACGACCTTGCTTAGTGGCGCAGATTTGCGAATGAAACGATTTTTAATCTCGAGGGTGTAATTTCGTAGGGCCTGATCGTTAGTGAGTTGATGCTGATGGGGATATTTAGCGCGTAGCCACTTGCCCAGCTGTAGCTGAGCTATGAGCTGTTGAATCTGTTGTTGTAATTCCACTGGGTAAGCACAGAGGTAGTTTACTGGTTGCATCTTTCAAGCCTTGCTGCTGTTGCCCGCAGTATAAACAGTGCCAGTCACAAGGCCCAGTAAAAATCACTAAGCCCTGCGATTGGTATTATTTTCGATTAAGCAGGCTAATGGCTAACACCACCAAGCTGATCCCAGCTAATTGTAGCCAGCTGATGCTGTCACCTAACAGCCATGCCGCCAGTAGCAAGGTGATAACCGGCCCTGCACTACCGGAAATAGCGGTACGTTGGGCACCAATTCGATGGATCGCTTCACTAAATAAAAATGAAGGTATTACTGTTGAAAATATCGCCATACACAAGGCATAGCCATAAACAGGCGCCGGATAGCTGAATAGCGAAGGTGGCGCAGCTTGTAAGTTGAAGTGAATAAAGATGGCTATGCTCGCCGATAGCATGGCTATGCAGGTAAAGGCTTGGCTGCCAATTCGGCTAACAATGTTTTTACTGAATACCAAATAAAAGGCAAAGCAGGCAGCGCTGGCTACCACTAAGCCAGTACCTAAGGCAAGTTGCTCCTGATTAAGCTGTTGTTGGGCTTCGTTCCACACCATCAAGCAAACCCCTAACCAACTAAGTGGAATGGCGAAAAACACCGCGCGCTGGGGGCTTTGCCGATACACCAACCAAGACAGTAATAGAGTGAAACTGGGGTAGGCGTATAGCACCACCCGCTCTAAGGGCGCGGAAATATACTGCAAGCCACTTAAATCGAGCAAACTGGCTAAGTAGTAGCCACAGCTGCCCACTAATGCTGCCGGCAATATGGCCGATGCTAAGTCGCGATCTTGAAAGCGTCCGCGCTGCCACCAGTAGGCAGCAAGACATAAATACACCGGCAGGCTAAAGGCCATGCGCAGGGTCATCAAGCTAGCGGGTTCGATGTCGTATTGGTAGGCTAGTTTTATCCAGATCCCTTTCAGTGAAAATAGGGCAGTGGCTAACAAGGCTAAACTCAAGCCTAGGCTGGCCTTAACAGTGGAAATTTGGGCTCGTAGTGTTGCGTTGGATGATGTGTTCAAGTGACAGTCCTTATTGCCAGATGATGTATAAAACGGCTACGAAGGACACAAGGTTGGCTGCGCTTCGCAGCCAGTGATTGAGTATTAACTAAGGTTCACCGCTGCCAGAAATTAACTAGCAGCCACAGCAGCGCAGGAGCTAAGCGAATAGCGCCAATAACTGAGCAAAATTGCTGGGTGAAGTGAGTCGTCATAACTTTCCTTGATGGTGAACATTTAGCCTAAGCGAAGCGGCCAAGCCTGGCAATACCTGAAGCATAAAAAAGCATCAGCTTGGCAAAGCCGCCAAGCGACACTCCGTACTTAACGGCTAAAGAAGCGACTCCCTAGATATTTAGTATTCGAGATTATTCACTAGGGGGAAGGGCTTGAGTTAATGGCCGTTTGAAGTATTGTTTGCAACTTAAATAAGCCAACATAGCAAAACCTAAAATGAACGCATAGGCAACTTGGTTGCCCAAAGCCATCAGCAAAGCGCAGCACAGTAAGACACTGATGATGGCTAATACTCGGGCAAAGCCTTTTAACAAGACTACCCCAGCTAACATGCTGAGTAAGTAGACCACAATGAAGTTACCGTTGGCATAACGGATCAGATCTTCCAAGGGTAACTCAAATAGCCAGATGGCAACGCTGCTGGTGATGCAGGCTAGCACGATGACGGTGAGTGCGCGGCGCGGCACCTTGTTGGCCGACAATTGTGCAAAATACGTAGGTAATTGTCCTTCGTCGGCCATGCTCCAAATTAAGCGAGCAAAACCCTGAATATAAATATTAATGCTGGCGAAACAGGCTAAGTAGCCAATGATGGCCGCTAAATAACTGGCTTTGCTACCAAATAGTATTTCCACCAAGTGAGCTAAGGACTGGGTATTGGCATGTTGGTTACCATAGGTAGCATATTTCAGTACCAGTACCGAGGTTGCCCAGTAGACCGTGCCTGCTATTAATACTCCCAGCAATAAGGCGATGGGAAAATCGCGTTGCGGATGGCGAAACTCTTCACCCATGTGGGTAAAGGCTTCGATGCCCACAAAACACCAAAACATCACCGCTAAGGCTGGTGCAATCTGAGTTAATGAAACGTCGCTGGGGAGTTGGTAATCCAGTGGTTGCATATCGGCTTGCCAACTAAGACTGAGGATCAGGCCGATAATAAAAATCGCAATTAAGCCCTGTACATTACCCGACAATTTAGCGCCGCCTAAGCCCAATAACCAAATGGCGGCTAAACTGCCAAGTTGAACAGCTAGCTGGGCGTTGGCGCTGAGCGAAAAAACCGACTGCCAAAAGCCAGTGGCCATGACCAGAGCGGCAGGTAAACCCACTGGTAATACTGCGATAAATAAAAAGGCACAGGTTTTTTCGGCGCGTGGGCCAAAGGCTTTGGCAACGAAGTGGGCGGCTCCCCCCGCATGAGGATAGCGCTTGCCGAGCGCGGCAAAGGTAAAGGCAATGGGGAGTACTAAGGCTATCAATAATAACCATGCCAGCAGCGAATCGCGCCCAGCAATATGGGCAGCAATGGCCGGGACCACAAAAATGCCGGTACCTAAGAGAGAGGTGGCCAATAAGGCGGCGCCTTGGCCTATGCCTAATTGCTGATTTAAACGGCTCATGATACTGCTCTGATAACGTGAATAAGAGCAAAATCATAGCGCCTTTAGTCAAGGCTGGGAGCTAGCAATTTAGCGGAAAGCCAGCGGTAAATTGCGGGTTTTTCCGTGAATTTAACGGTGAGACTAGCAAGCTGTTTAAGCTATCAGCAGGTTTGAGCAGAGCTTTGCTTTAACGTGCTGTTTACATTTAACTCTGTTTTGTAAAGGTTTAGTCTGGTTTTTACTTAATTAGCGCGAGGGAATGGCTTAAGTATTTTGATTTTTTCATTGTTTCAAGGCCATTTGTGAAAAAATAATTAGCTGCATTGGTAAAAACAGCTTCGCCGACATTTATTCATTTTTCCGTCATTTTATTACCAAAGTGGAGCGAAATCACTCTAATTTCTGTTGTTTTGTCCCATCTACCTCTTTAGGGTAGTTTTAAATTGTTATTGATCTACATCATTTCGTTGCTTTTGTTACATCCTATTATCCGCCCATTAATCTTTTTTGTTTGGGATGTGTATGAGCAAGTTGAAACTGGTCATTATTGGTAACGGCATGGTGGGTCATCGTTATTTAGAAGATTTAGTTGAAAAGGCCGATATCAGCCAATTCGATGTGCAGGTCTTTTGTGAAGAACCGCGCGTGGCCTATGACCGCGTACACTTGTCCTCTTACTTTTCTCACCACACTGCCGAAGAGCTGTCACTGGTTAAACAGGGTTTTTACGAAAAGCACGGCATTCAGGTCTTGTTAGGCGAGCGGGCGATTAACATTAATCGTCAGCAAAAAATTGTCTATTCCAATAGCGGTAGAGAGTTAAGTTACGACAAGCTAATTATGGCTACGGGTTCGTACCCTTGGGTTCCACCGATTAAGGGCAGCGAGAACAAAGACTGTTTTGTGTATCGCACCATTGAAGATCTAAAGGCTATCGAAGTCTGTGCCAAGAACAGCAAGAGCGGTGCAGTAGTTGGTGGTGGTTTATTGGGTCTGGAAGCGGCCGGTGCTTTAAAAGCCCTGGGCGTAACGACTCATGTGGTTGAGTTTGCACCAGTACTCATGGCCGAGCAATTAGATCAGCAAGGTGGTGCCTTACTGCGTAGTACTATCGAGCGTATGGGTGTACAGGTACATACTGGTAAAAACACCTTGGAAATTGTGGCGCAGGGTGAGCAAGCTCGTAATACCATGATGTTTGCCGATGACAGTCAACTCGAAGTGGATTTCATCGTATTTTCTACCGGTATTCGTCCACAGGATAAATTGGCCCGCCAGTCTGAGTTGTCGATAGCCCCGCGTGGTGGCATTGAAATTAATGATCAGTGTTTGACTTCCGACCCAAATATTTACGCGATTGGCGAATGTGCCTCTTGGAATCAGTGTTTCTTCGGTTTGGTGGCACCGGGTTACAAAATGGCGCAAGTGGCTGTGGACCATCTACTAGGCCAACAGAGTGCTTTCACCGGTGCAGACATGAGCGCCAAGTTGAAGTTATTGGGCGTTAAAGTGGGTAGCATTGGTGATGCCAATGGCCGAACTCCTAATTGTAAAAGCTATGTTTATCAAAATGATGAGCAAGGCGTATATAAGCGCTTGATTGTTTCTGAAGACGGTAAAAAGTTACTCGGCGCGGTGCTGGTGGGGGATACCGCCGATTACGGTAACTTGCTGCAACTCAAGCTCAACGACATTGATTTGCCTGAGCATCCCGATAGCTTAATTCTTCCGGCTCATGCCGGCGGCGAAAAACCGGCGATGGGCGCCGATGCCTTGCCCGATTCGGCGGTGATTTGTTCTTGTTTCGATGTTACCAAGGGTAAGATCGCCAGCGCTGTGGCTGAAGGGCATACCACATTGGCAGAAGTTAAGGCTGTTACCAATGCCGGCACTGGCTGTGGCGGTTGCTTACCGCTGATTGGCCAAGTGTTAAATGCCGAGTTAGCCAAGGCCGGGCTGGAGGTAAACAATCACCTATGTGAGCACTTTGCATATTCTCGCCAAGAGCTATTTCACTTGGTGCGCATAGAAGGGCTAAAAACGTTTGACCAGGTCTTAACTAAGCACGGTAAGGGTTATGGCTGTGAAGTGTGTAAGCCTGCAGTGGGCTCGATTTTATCCTCTTGCTGGGGCGAGCACGTATTGGCGCCTGAGCGCGTCAGCCTGCAAGATACCAACGATAACTTCCTCGGTAACATGCAAAAAGACGGCACCTACTCGGTGATTCCTCGTATGGCCGGCGGTGAAGTGACTCCGCAAGCGCTAGGAGCCCTCGCCGAAGTGGCTGCGGAATATAATTTATATACCAAGGTGACTGGCGCCCAGCGCATCGGCTTATTTGGCGCGCAAAAAGACGACCTTCCCACTATTTGGCGCAAGTTAATTGCCGCAGGTTATGAAACCGGCCAAGCCTACGGTAAGGCTTTGCGCATGGCTAAAACCTGTGTGGGCAGTACTTGGTGTCGCTTTGGCGTGCAAGACAGCGTAGGTCTTGGGGTGCTCTTGGAAAACCGCTACAAAGGCATTCGCACGCCACATAAAATGAAATTTGGGGTATCGGGTTGTACCCGTGAATGTGCCGAAGCCCAAGGTAAAGACTTAGGCATTATTGCCACCGACGCCGGTTGGAATATGTATGTGGGGGGTAACGGCGGCATGAAACCGCGCCACGCCGACTTACTCGCAGCCGATTTAGACCAAGAAACCTTGCTCAAATATATAGACCGCTTCTTGATGTTCTATGTTCGCACCGCCGATAAATTACAACGCACCTCTTTGTGGCTAGAAAGCCTAGAAGGTGGAGTTGATTATCTACGCGAAGTGATTGTTAACGACAAGCTGGGAATTAACCAACAGCTCGAAGCCGACGTGGCCAAGTTAATCGAAAACTACCGCTGTGAATGGAGCGAAACCATCAATGATGAAAGTCAATTGAAGCGCTTTGCCCACTTCATTAACAGCGAGCAGCGCGATGACAACGTGGTGTTTGTGGATGAACGAGAGCAGCACCGTCCTGCCACTTGGGCGGAAAAGCATCCGCAGCCGAAGGGCGATATTTTACACCTTGAGTTGGAGGCATAAGCATGCGTTTTGAAACAGTTTGTCAATTGAGCGACATCATTCCTGGAACGGGCGTTTGTGCCTTGGTGAACGGTGCCCAAATCGCACTATTTCGCCCACGCGATGATGAACAGGTTTTCGCTATTAGTAACATGGACCCTTTTGCCCAATCCAACGTGTTGTCACGCGGTTTAATTTGCGAGCACCAGGGGCAACTGTGGGTAGCTAGCCCACTTAAGAAACAGCGGTTTAACTTGCAAAGCGGCGTCTGTTTGGAAGATCCAACGGTATCGGTTGCGAGCTATCCAGTAAGCGTTAGCGCTGGCAAGGTCGCCGTAAGTGCTTAAAGAATTTCAGTTTAACTTTAAAATTAAGGACCAATATGTCTTACGTAAAACCAGATGAATTCGTTCAAACCATGATCGATGCCGGCGAAAGTAAAGTGTTTATGTCCACTCGCGATACCATTATTCGCGGAGTTATGGCTGGCGCCATTTTAGCGATTGCGGTGGCTGTAGCGATTACTGCTGCGGTACAAACCGGCGTACCGATTGTTGGAGCTTTGGTCTTCCCAGTAGGCTTTTGTATTTTAAACTTAATGGGTTTTGACCTGCTAACTGGTGTGTTTGCCTTAGCGCCCTTATCGCTATTTGAAAAGCGCCCTGGTGTCACCGCTAAAGGCGTATTACGCAACTGGTTACTGGTGGGTTTAGGTAACTTAGTTGGTGCGGTGGCGGTAGCCTTTTTAGTGGCACTCACTTTTACCATGAACTTCAGCGTGGAGCCAGGCGCTGTGGGGCAAGCCTTTATTAAAGCGTCGACCGCGCGCAGTTTAGGTTTTGCCGAGCACGGGCTAAACGGTTGGATTACGGTGTTTGTAAAAGGCATTTTGTGCAACTGGATGGTGAGCTTAGGGGTTATTGGTGCAATGACTTCTAAAACTGTCGGCGGCAAAGTATTGGCGATGTGGTTTCCGATTTTCATCTTTTTCGGTTTGGTGTTTGAACACGCGGTGGTCAACATGTACCTGTTCCCTCTGGGCATGATGTTAGGTGCTGATTTTACGGTGATGGATTGGCTGGTGTGGAACCAAATTCCAGTTACCTTAGGTAACATTGTGGGTGGCTTGATGGTAACGGGCTTGAGTTTGTATGTGACTCACGCCAAGACCTTACCTTCGCGTAAGGCAGTTTAAGTCTTAGGCTAAACAAAACAGTCTAAAAGAGCCCCTCGCTTTGCTTGCTGAGGGGCTTTTTTATAGGTATAAAGCAACAACGCAGGTATCAGTAGCCGCTGCCAAGGTTTAGAGCAGTCTTTTCAAGCTATTGAAGATTATGAATTGTTAAGGAAATGGTCGATGTCTCATCTTCATCCAGAGAGCCAGCAGGGTTTTGTCTCCTTAGTTGGAGCCGGGCCTGGCGATCCTGATTTACTGACCGTAAAAGCGGTTAAGCGGATCCGCAGTGCCGATGTGATTGTATATGATCGTTTAGTGTCTCAAGCTATTTTAGACTTGGCTTCACCCACTGCAGAGTTGGTTTATGTAGGCAAGCAGCTCGATCACCACTTTGTACCCCAGCCGGAAATTAACCAAATATTGGTCGACCATGCCAAGCTGGGTAAACATGTGGTTCGGCTTAAAGGTGGCGATCCCTTTATCTTTGGCCGTGGCGGTGAAGAGTTACAAGCTTTGGCAGAACATAGCCTTGCCTACGAGGTAGTGCCGGGCATTACCGCTGCAGTAGGCTGTACTGCTTACGCGGGTATTCCGCTTACCCATCGTGATCACGCCCAAAGTGTGCAATTTATTACTGGGCACTTGAAACAGCATGGTGACGACATTGATTGGCCTTCTTTGGCGCAATCCAATCATACACTGGTATTTTACATGGGCCTAAAGCAATGCCCGCAAATTCGCCAAAATCTGCTGAATAACGGCTTGGCAAGCAGCACGCCTTGCGCCATTATTGAGCGTGGCGCCACCCCTCAACAACGAGTATTTACCGGTACTTTAGATAACTTAGCCGTTTTGGCCGAGCAGGCGGAAAGTCCTTCATTGATAGTGGTGGGTAGCGTCACTCAATTGCATCATCAATTAGCTTGGTTTAGTAGCGACGCAACCGAGTAAGGCGTAATTCGCTGAAGCCAAATAGGGAACTAGTGCTTGGATAAGTTTGATCAAAAGATTGTTGCAATGCTGGTGGATAACGCCCGTACGCCAGTGAGCCAAATTGCCCGAGCGGTCAACTTATCGCGCTCGGCCACAGCCGAGCGGATTGCCAACTTAGAGCGAAAGCAAGTGATCAGCGGTTACCACGCCAAACTTGGCAGCGCGCAAAGCTCAGCGCCAATCGCCGCTCATTTGGAGTTACGCTATAATGAACATCATTGCGAAGCGTATTCCGAATTTATGCGTAGCATTCCAGAAATTAAGCGTTGCCAAACTATTTCAGGAGAGGTCGACATGCTACTTTACGTTGAAGTTGATTCAATGGCTCGCTTGGAAGCGATTCGTTTGCAGTTAGAGCAAATGGAGAAGATGGTCATGGTGCGCACTCATATGGTGTTAAGGGAAATGTTCAGCCGCTAGGGACAAAAATGGAACAGGTTATTGTGGGTTTTCAGTTAGATGAAGAGCGTCACTGGGTGGCACGACTTGCCTGTGGTCACCTTCAGCATGTACGTCATCTTCCTCCTTGGCAAAATCGCTCATGGGTTCTCGACTATCAAGGCCGTGCTAGCATGCTCGGGCGAGCTTTAAACTGTATTAAATGCCAGCAAGACGCTCCTCGCGATTGGCGTTAAATCATTTTCAGTTACATCGATCCTTTCTGTTTTATCCGCCGTACTATAACTATCATTCTTTCAGTTAAGAACAATTATGCTGCAAGTACTGCTTCGCTACCGTGCCGTTATCGTGTTGTTAGGTTTGTTCAACCTGGCGGCTTGTTCTAGCCCAGATGTGCAACACTATGCTAATAACAAACCGCGTTTAGTATTAAGTGAATTTTTTAATGGTGAGCTGAGCGCCCATGGCATTGTTAAAAACCGTTCCGGTGAGGTGATTCGCTATTTTAATGCCAGTATCGTGGCCACTTGGGATGAGGCGGGAAACGGCCAGTTAGATGAGGACTTTGTTTTCGACGACGGTGAGCAGCAACGGCGTATCTGGCAGTTAGTTAAGCAAGCCGATGGCAGCTACCTGGCTAGCGCCAATGATGTGCCACAAGCTGCGCCGATACGTATAGCTGGTAACGTAATGTTTATGGATTACGTATTGGCTTTGCAGTATCGCGGTGAACCGTTAGACGTAGTGGTGGAAGACAAAATGTATTTAGTTAATCCCAGCACGCTGCTCAATGAGTCTCGTTTAACTAAGTTTGGCTTTACTGTGGGCTCGGTGAGCTTAGTGATTAATAAGTAGATCTGGCCGCAGCGCTGTCTTCACAGAATGCTGAATTAGTTGCTTTAGAATTTGTTAAAGCACGGTAAATTAAGCTAGGTATGTAGTAAGCGAAATGCAAAGAGAGATATAAATGAGTAATGTTTCTAATTTGGCTGCGCCGGTGCAGGGGTTTAGTTTAGAACCTGCCGTTATCACCATCACTAACCTGCGGCTGCGAACTTATATTGGGTTTAATCAGGAAGAGTTAAGCAAGCAGCAAGATGTGGTAATTAATGCTGAGATTCGCTACCAAGCGAGTAAAGCTTGTGAAGCCGATAGTGAACAATTGGCCTTAAACTACAAGGTAATTACAAAGGCGATGATAGCCCATGTAGAACAGGGGCATTTCCGCTTGTTAGAAAAGTTGTGTGCTGATTTATTGCAATTGGTGATGGACGAAGCTCGGGTGTTGAGTGCCAGCATCACCGTAGATAAGCCCCACGCGCTGCGTTTTGCCGATTCAGTTTCGGTGACCTTGGCTGGGAAACGAGACAGAGAATAAACAGTGATAAGTTGGCCAAATGGGAGTAAGGGCTGTTGTATGCAGGTTAATTTAGTGAATTTTAGCCTTTCCTTAGTAGTTCGACTTGCACCGGCGCAAAAAGTGAATACTATTGCGCCTTCGTTGTTAATTATTAAACAAAGTGTTGCAGGGCTGGCCCTGAGTTAGATACTTGTTTAGTGGCTATGGTCTCGCTTCCGTCGGCAGGCCACGGGGGAACATCAGGCGGTAGATGAGCAAACAAACCAGCGATAGGAAGTGATTATGAAAGTAGCGCTAGCTGAAAAACCATTTAGTACAGACGCTGGCTTGTCTGCAGAGGCCATTCAAGTTCGTCAGGCTTTGATCGACAAAGGTATTGAGACGCCTTTACTGGAAAACGCGCTAACTAACGAGCAGAAGTACCAGAAAATTAAGGCTAGTATGGTTGATGTGGTGGCCACCCTCGGTTTGGATTTAACTGATGATAGTCTAGCCGAAACCCCACATCGTATTGCCAAAATGTTTGTTGATGAAGTGTTTGCGGGTTTGGATTATTCGACCTTTCCCAGCATTAGCATTATCGAAAATAAAATGGCTTTAGAAGAGATGGTGAAGGTATCGGATATTGCCTTTACCAGCACCTGCGAGCATCATTTTGTCACCATCGATGGTTTCGCCAAAGTGGCTTATATACCCAAAGATAAAATTATTGGATTATCGAAGATTAATCGCATTGTGCGTTTCTTCGCTCAGCGCCCACAAGTGCAAGAGCGCCTCACTCAACAAGTGTTAGTGGCGCTACAAAGTTTGCTGGGTACTAAAGATGTGGCGGTGAGCATTGAAGCCACCCACTATTGTGTGAAGGCCCGAGGCGTAATGGATGCTAGCTCTAGTACCCTAACCTCGGCTTATGGTGGCTTGTTTAAATCGAGCAAATCAACTCGCCGAGAATTCCTCGGCTAGCTGTTACCGTTCGGCTCTATTATTGGTTGCCCGAGTTGCTAGCTTTGGGCTTGCTAAAGCGACGACTGGTTTTATTGCTGCCTGTGTGGCGACGATTTTTTCCTATTGGCTTGTTGCCACGAGCGTTCTCTCCTGAGCGTTGACCATCTTTATGCTCGGTTCTTGCCGGTTTGATTTTCTTTGCATTCTTGGCCTTGGGCGGACGGGTATCGCGGGTCTCAGGCAGTTTTACATCGGGCTCAAAGCCAGCAATTTCTTTGCGTTCTAACAGTTGCCCTATTAAGCGCTCGATGCCAATTAAATCACCTACTTCTTCGGCACAAACCAAAGATACGGCCTGGCCGCTTGAACCAGCGCGGCCAGTTCTGCCAATGCGGTGTACATAATCTTCGGCCACATTGGGTAGGTCGAAGTTAACCACTTGCGGCAATTGGTCGATATCTAAGCCGCGCGCGGCTATGTCGGTGGCTACCAGTACCCGAACCTCGCCACTCTTAAATTCGGCTAGGGCACGAGTTCGAGCGCCCTGACTCTTGTTACCGTGGATCGCCGCGGCAGAAATTTTACGCTGTTCTAAATGTTTGGCTAAGCGGTTAGCGCCGTGTTTAGTGCGGCTAAATACCAACACTTGTTGCCAGTCATTGTCTTTAATGAGTTGGCTTAATAAACCCGCTTTTTTGCTTTTATCCACCGGTACAATCCATTGGGTCACCGTTTTAGCCGTCGCATTGGGCGGCGCCACAGACACTTCCACCGGATCTTTCACTAAGCTTTTAGCTAGGGTGCGGATTTCTTCTGAAAAGGTAGCCGAGAACATCAGCGTTTGTCGCTGTTTTGGCAACAAGGCCAAAATCTTTCTTATGTCGTGAATAAAGCCCATGTCGAGCATGCGGTCGGCTTCATCAAAGATGATCACTTCTAGCTGCTGAAAACGAAACGCGTTTTGCTGATAGAGGTCGAGTAAGCGACCGGGAGTAGCGACTAATACATCGGCACCACGCCGTAGCTTTTGCATCTGCGGATTAATTTTGACTCCACCAAAGACTACCGTGGAGCTAAGGTCGAGGTTTTTACCGTAATTGCTAACGCTTTCTGCTACTTGTGCAGCTAATTCGCGAGTAGGTGTAAGTACTAAGGCGCGTACTTGATTGGCGCGCACTTTAGGACCTTTGCTTAAGCGCTCCAACAGGGGCAAGGTGAAACCCGCGGTTTTACCGGTGCCGGTTTGCGCCGCGGCCATAATGTCTTTACCTTCAAGGATAACCGGAATAGCTTTGGCTTGAATAGGTGAGGGCGTGTCGTAGCCTTGTTCGGCAACAGCATCTAATAAAGGTTTGGATAAACCCAGGGAAGCAAAGCTCATAGCATGGTCTCTTGTGGTCAGTTCTTGACGTGGCCGCCTTATGCGGGCGTGCAGCTTACAGTAAGTTGTGTCTAAGCGCCAATGTCTTTAGCGCCTAAGCTGCAAGGCTTAGCGATGCTTCAGTATAGCCTAGTGGCGCTAGGCGTTGGTTGAAGCGGCTGAATCTGGCTTAGTGGCTTGTATTTGTGGCCGGTGCTGGCATAGTAGAGCCGTTTAGTGAAGGGGAGCTATGATGAAAATTTGGGTAGATGCCGACGCGTGTCCGGTAGTGATAAAAGAAATTCTGTTTCGTGCTGCAGAGCGAACTCAGATCTCCTTAACGCTGGTGGCCAATCAATACATTAAAACTCCGCCTTCTAAGGTGATTACTAGCTTGCAAGTGAGTGCGGGCTTTGATGTGGCTGATAATGAAATTGTAGCCAGGGTTTCGCCGGGTGACTTAGTCATTACCTCAGATATACCCTTGGCGGATGAAGTGATCACTAAGCAGGCACAAGCCTTAAGCCCCCGCGGTGAGCTGTATACTAAGAGTAATATTAAATCGCGTTTAAATATGCGTGACTTTATGGACACCCTGCGCTCTAGCGGTGTACATACCGGTGGGCCTGCGGCGCTAAGTCAAGCCGACCGCAAAGCCTTTGCTAGCCACTTGGATAGCATTTTAGCTCGCCATCAAGCAAACCGTTGAACAGCTAAGCGACATAAAAAAATCATTGATTCGTACTGAAACTAAGTGCTAAGCCCCGTTGTTTTATCGGCTTTGGATTGAGCTGAACTCGCTAAATGATTTTTCAAAATAACCGCTATTTTCTGGTGTTTTTTAGAATAATCTTGAATTTTAACAGCAAAAACTTGGTTTTCTTTTGGTGATATCTAATACTAGACTTTGATCTCTTTCAATAATTTAGTTGGTATTTAAATTATTGCTTGTTGATGCGCTCAACTATAAACAAGGAAGGAATAGGATAGGGATATGAAATTACCATATGTAGTCTTGCTCTTGTTAAGTCTTAGTGTGCAAGCCGAAACGAGTTGCGGCCGTGTCACCATTGCGGATATGAATTGGAGTTCAGCCACGTTTATCGCTAATGTAGACAAATTTATTTTGCAACATGGCTACGGCTGCGATACCGAATTGGTGCCTGGTGATACGATGCCAACCACTGTATCAATGTTAGAGAAAGGGGAGCCTGATATTGCCCCCGAGATGTGGACTAACTCCGCCAAGGCCGCGTTGGAGCAAGGGGTTAAGGAAAAGCGTTTGCGCTTTGCCGGCCGCTCTTTGTCTGATGGTGGCGAAGAAGGTTTTTGGGTGCCGCAGTACTTGGTTGATCAATACCCTGAATTAGCCACTATTGAGGGTGTGAAAAAGCATCCTGAATTGTTCCCTCACCCTGAAACAGATGAGCTAGCGGGTTTTTATGGTTGTCCATCGGGATGGAATTGCCAGATTTCGTCAACCCATCTTTTCGAGGCTTTAGATCTTGAGAAGGCTGGCTTTGAATTAATCGATCCCGGTTCTGGTGCGGGCTTATCGGGTTCTATTGCCAAAGCCTATACTCGAGAGCAAGGTTGGATTGGCTATTATTGGGCTCCTACCGCTGTACTGGGTAAATACCAAATGGTGAAAGTGGACTTTGGCAGCGGAGTGAATCAGCAAGAGTTTCTTCGCTGTATTACGCAAGAAGGCTGTGAAGATCCCAAGGTCACCATGTATCCGCCTTCTGCGGTTCATTCAGTGACTACTGAAAACTTCGCCAGCAAGGCTCCTGCAGCCTATGAGTACATCACTAAACGCTCCTTTACCAACCAACAAATGAACCAGCTGTTAGCTTGGATGGAAGATAACCAAGCCGATGGCGATGCGGCCATGTATTACTTTCTTAGCGAGAAACCTGAAATATGGACGCCTTGGGTGAGTGAAGTGGTTGCAGCTAAAATTACCCAGGCTGTGGCTGAATTATAAGCGTGTGAAGACCAGCGTTACGCTGGTCCTTTAGCCAGTAATTTGAGGTAAATAGTTATGGCGGATTCGTCGTGGTGGGAGCGTTTTCCACAAATTAGTCGAGCCGATCTTACCGTTATTCGTAAAACCTTAGATGGTGCCTACCGAGATTTTTCTCGTCATCATGGTGAAGCGATTGAAAATTTTTTTGACCCACTGCTGCAATTTCTGGTGTGGTTTGAAAAGTTATTGATCAGCAGCCCATGGTGGCTAGTGTTAGTGAGCTGTGGTTTGCTAGTGTATTTTGCCAGTCGGTCTTGGAAATTGGTTGTTGGTAGCGTGTTGTCTTTACTACTGGTAGGTTACTTTGGAATGTGGGAAGACACCATGCGCACAATGAGCATTATTACGGTGTGCACCTTGCTAGCGATAACTCTCGGTATTCCAATCGGCATTTTAATGGCTCGCTCTAATCGAGCTCAAGCAGTGATTACTCCGCTGTTAGACATAATGCAAACGCTACCCGCCTTTGTTTATTTGATACCGGTGGTGATGCTGCTGGGTATAGGTAAAATTCCTGGCCTTATCGCAGTGGTCATATATGGCATTCCTCCGGTGATTCGCTTAACAAACCTAGGGATCCGCTTAGTGGATAAAGAAGTGTTGGAAGCCGCTACCGCCTATGGTGCCAGTCCTAGTCAGCGTTTATTTGGGGTACAAATTCCACTGGCGATGCCAACCATTATGGCGGGTATTAATCAAACTATCATGATGGCTTTATCAATGGTGGTGATTGCTTCGATGATTGGGGTAAAGGGCTTAGGGCAGCCCGTATTAAAGTCGATCACTAATCAGTACTTTACCTTGGGCCTATTTAATGGACTAGCGATTGTCGCTTTGGCGATTATTTTTGATCGCGTTTCTCAAGCTTATGCTCGGCGTACTCAGGCTCATTTACAGGGGTTAAAGCATGACTGAAGCAGTGATTAAAGTTGAAGGCCTGTATAAAGTGTTTGGTAAAAATCCACAGCAAGCCATGTCACGAATAAAGGCCGGAGAGAGTAAAGACATGATTTTGGCTGAGACGGGCCACACCTTAGGCTTAAAAGACATTAATTTAGAGATTGAGCAAGGTGAAATATTTGTCATTATGGGCTTGTCTGGCTCGGGTAAGTCTACATTGATCCGCCATTTCAATCGCTTAATCGACCCTAGCGAGGGCTGTATCCGTATTCAAGGTATCGATGTGATGCAGCTGAATGCGAAGCAGCTACAAGAGTTTCGTCGCTATAAAATGTCTATGGTGTTCCAAGGCTTTGGCTTAATGCCACATCGTACGGTACTGGAAAACGTAGCTTATGGCTTAAAAGTACAAGGCATGAAAAAGCAGCAGCGTACTACTCAGGCGCAACAATGGCTGGAAACCGTGGGTTTAAATGGTTATGAACAGCAATACCCTTCACAGCTTTCGGGTGGGCAGCAGCAGCGGGTTGGCTTGGCTAGAGCCTTATGCACAGATACGGAAATCTTATTGATGGATGAAGCTTTTTCCGCTCTAGACCCTTTAATTCGCAGTGAAATGCAGGATCAATTAATTGAGTTGCAACAAGCCTTACATAAAACCATTATTTTTATTACTCATGATTTGGATGAGGCTCTAAGGCTAGGTGATAAAATTGCCATTTTAAAAGACGGTGAAGTAGTGCAGCAGGGAAGACCAGATGAAATCTTGCTGCACCCGGCAAACGATTACGTTGAAGCTTTTGTTAAAGATGTTAATCGAGCTCGCGCTTTAACGGTGGAAACTGTCATGCAGGCACCTGCTTATAGGATTACTGCCGATACGATTGGTGAAGCCTTGCAGCAAATGAACCGTTTGAAAGGTGATTATGCTTACCATGTAACTGAGCAGGGCTATCAGGGGGTTGTCACTCAAGATGATTTGGAGCAAGCCAGTAAAACCAAAGCCGAACAAAGTATAAAAACGGCTTACCAAGATGTGCCCACGGTGACGCCAGAAGCCGCAATTGAATCCATCTTAACCGATAGTTTAGCCAGTGACTATTCGTTGCCGGTGGTGGATGAACAGGGCAATTTAAAGGGTGAATTAAGACGTAGCTCGGTGGCGGAAGTTTTTGCAGAACCCGAGCAAACAAGCCCAGATAAACTGTAGTTGAGTTACCTGCCGAGCAATGTTAGGAGAGCGTGTGAACTTTATTATTCGCCCCATTGAGGCCAAAGATGATGCGCGAGTGCAGCAAATTATTGAGCAAGGTGGACGAGAATTTAATGCTATTGGTGACGGCTTTGGCCCTTCCGATCCGGAAGTAGCGGCGATGAGCCAACATTATCAAACCGCGAACAGCGCATATTATGTATTAGAGGCGCAGCAACAAGTGTGGGGCTGTGCAGGTATTGCCGAATTTGATGCTGCCACAGCAACATGTGAATTACGTAAACTGTTTGTTAGTCCTAAAGCCCGTGGTCGAGGTTATGGGCGAGCCTTAGCTGAGCATTGTTTAAAACGGGCTCAAGCGCAGGGCTATCAGCAATGTTATTTAGATACGCTGAGTTCTATGAGCCAAGCTATTAACTTGTATCAAAGCTTGGGCTTTCAGCATTTAGCTAGCCCCTTTACCGCAAGCGAGCATAGCGGCTGCGATGTATGGATGCTCAAGCGTTTTACCATCGAACTCGCTAAGTCTGTTTGAGTGCATTAAATACCCGTGCTATCGGTACAGAGCGTTTGCATGCGCTGATAAGTTTGAGCAAAACCCTGTAATGAAATGGTTTTTCGGTTCAGAGTAATATTGCCTAAGGTGATAGGTTGTTCACTAAAATGTAGATACTTACCGCGTTGCAATTGTTCGATTTGCTGATCAGAAACATCCAGTACTTGACTGCTATTCAGCGAGCTCACTAAGGGCTGGTTATCGACATACACTTGCTGAGTCCGTTTATTCAGTAAGTTGTGTTTAATCGTCACCTTGCCTTCATTAGAGCAAGTCATTTGCAACATGGCGTAGTGGTCTAAAATACCAACTAAGCCTTTGATTGAATAGAGAATATTCCCATTGCTGGTAGAGTGAAAACGGTAATTGATTTGGGCGTTAGTATCGATATACTCGTTGGGATGGCTAGCGACTAAGTAGCTATTATATGCGAATAGTGGGAATGAGATGACACTAAGCGCTACTGCTAAGATTTTCACAAACTTTCCTTGATGCAACTTCATTGTTGATTTATTAGACGTGTTTAACTTTTTTATTATGAATATACTCAAACGGCCTTTAAGGCTCAAGCATATCGAAGCAGTCATGCAAAAAAATGACAAAGTTAGTGTTTAATAATTTTATATCCAATTTCGAAAGCCTATTTTGTACTATTCGGCGCTGGCAAAATATGTTGTGATGGGTTTTTGTTCCGAAGATGGCGTATTACGCCCAAGTTAGAAATATGATTAGATCCGTACAAACTGAAGACAGTGCTGCTATCTGTCAGATTTACAATCATTATGTATTAAGTAGTTGCGCTAGCTTTGAAGAGCAGCCGGTGAGCGTAGACACTATGGCCCAGCGCATCGCTGAAATTAGCGCGCGTTTTCCTTGGTTGGTTTACGAGCAACAGAGTGAGGTCGTGGCTTATGCCTATCTTAGTGCTTGGAAGCCTCGTAGTGCTTATCGGTTTAGCGCTGAAAGCTCTATTTACTTAGCGCCTAAAGTGTTGTCGAAAGGTTTGGGTAAACAACTCTATCAGAAGCTGTTGCAACAACTGGATGACTATCCTATTAGCACTGTCTTAGCCGGAATATCTTTACCTAATCAGGCCAGTGAAGGTTTACATCAAAGCCTCGGCTTTCGTAAAGTGGCTGAGCTGGAAAAGGTCGGCAATAAGTTTGGTCGTTGGATCAATATCGCCTACTGGCAGTTGCAGATAAAAACTGAGCGGCAATTGAAGGAATTAATAATCCGCCAGCAGAAGGAGCTGGAGAATGGCTGAAATCACTTTTGAGCCCGAGCAAAAGGCAGCCCTAGTAGAGAAAATACAAAGCTATTGTGAGCAACAATTAGATCTTGAAGTGGGCCAGTTTGATGCTGAGTTTCTGTTGGACTTCTTCGCCAATGAAATCGGCGCATTTTATTATAATCAAGGGCTAAAGGATGCGCAGGCGGTGGTGCAAAGCCGTGTTGATAACATTGCTGATGATCTGTATGAGATTGAAAAACCTGTGAAATGGCGTTAAGCACAACGAGGTCTTAGATGAAAACAATTGGGATGATTGGTGGCATGAGTTGGGAGTCTACGTTGAGTTACTACCAACTGCTTAATCAAGGCATTAAACAAGAGCTAGGTGGTTTGCATTCCGCTAAAGTGAACTTGGTGAGCGTGGATTTTGCTGACATTGAACGCTTACAGCATCAAGGTGATTGGCCTGCTTTGGCAGCTAGCATGCAGCAGGCCGCGCGCTCAGTACAAGCTTCTGGCGCTGATTTCTTGCTAATTGCTACCAATACCATGCATAAAGTGGCCGCCGCGGTAGAACAAGCTATTGATATTCCTTTACTACATATTGGAGATGCTACGGCCAAAGCCTTATTGGCGGACGGGATCTGCAAACTGGGTTTATTGGGCACCCGTTTTACCATGGAACAGGATTTTTATAAGCAACGTTTACAGCAGCAAGGCTTAAGCGTAATGATTCCTGATGCTCAAGGGCGTGAGGAAATACACCGAATTATTTATGAAGAGCTTTGCCAAGGGCAAATTATAGACTCATCACGTGAATACTATTTGTTGCAAATCGAGCAATTAAAACAGGCTGGAGCAGAAGCAATTGTCTTGGGTTGTACCGAAATTGGTTTGTTACTGAAACAGTCAGATAGTAGCTTGCCGTTATATGATACTACGGCGATTCATGTGGCAGCTGCGTTGGCTGAGTCGTTGCGGGCTTAAATCGCAGGCAATAAAAAACGGTCCATCGGGACCGTTTTATCGCTTAAAGCGAGTGTCAAACTGATCGTAGAGCAGTTAGATACTCATGCCTTAAATAACAGCTTAGGCAACTTTTACGTTAGCAGCTTGAGGACCTTTTGGACCTTCTTCTACTTCAAAAGTAACTTCTTGGCCTTCAGCTAAAGTTTTGTAACCTTCGCTTTGAATTGCACGGAAATGTACGAATACATCTTTACCGTCTGGACGCTCGATGAAACCAAAACCTTTTTGCTCGTCGAACCATTTTACGCGACCTGTAGCCATGAGTAATCTCCAAAAATAATAAATAAAATTTATCCGAATGTGGATAAATTAGGGTGCCGAAAGATGCAGAAATTACTTACGAACAAACAGGTGGAAATTGCTAAAAATCGACGTATTTGTATGGGGCATAAATATCCGCTGTAACCTTTACCAGCAAGCGCAGTGTAACTTATATTGGGGTAATGTAAAGCGCTATGTGTGATCTTTCGTTAACAACTTAAGTCTGTGAGAAGCCTAGAAAAATCATGCGCATTATTTTTTTATAAAAAATTAATCAATAATTCGAATAAAATACTAAGGATTATTATGAACTTAAAAATTCACCAAGTGGATAGCTTTACTCAGGAGCTGTTTAAAGGAAATCCGGCAGCGGTACTGTTGCTCGATTCTTGGTTAGATGATTCCTTGATGCAAGATATTGCTAAAGAAAATAATCTATCTGAAACCGCTTTTGTAGTGAAGGTAGAACCCGACGAGTACATGATCCGCTGGTTTTCGCCACTGTGTGAGATAGATTTTTGTGGCCATGCTACGTTGGCAGCGGCTCATGTGCTATTCCAACAACACCCTGAGTTATCTTCGATTGGTTTTTCTACCTTACAGGTGGGAGAACTAACGGTTCAGCGTGGAGAACAAGGCCTCATTGCCATGGATTTCCCCAGTTATCCACCGGTGTTAGATTTTGAAACACCTGCGGCGCTATTGGATGGTTTATCGATTGCTCCAGTAGAGGTGCGGCGTAATCAACAAGCCTATTTTGTTATCTACTCGCAGCAAATTCAGGTGGAACAGTTGGAAGTAGATTTAGCCTTGTTAAAAACCTTGGCACCTTATGATGTGGTGGCCACTGCACCGGGTATAGAATATGACTTTGTTTCGCGTTATTTCTGGCCAGCTAATGGAGGTAATGAAGACCCCGTGACCGGTTCAATTCATACCGGTTTGGCACCCTATTGGAGTAAGCGCTTAGCTAAAAATCCCCTGCTTGCTTATCAGGCATCAAGTCGTGGCGGGGTGTTACATTGCCAGGTGCAAAATTCAAGAGTCACTATTGCTGGATATGCAAAAACCTACCTTGAAGGGCAGCTATTATTATAATGCCCAAAGTGGAACAGCAAGGAGCAAGCTATGCATCATCATGAAAAACTTAACTACGTGGAATATCCCTGTCGCGATTTAAATGCTACTAAGCGCTTCTTCACTCAGGTCTTTGCTTGGCAATTTGAGGACTTTGGCGAAGCCTATAGTGCGTTTTCTGAAGCCAATTTAGCCGGTGGATTTTACCTAGCGCCATTGCATTCCGATAGCCGTCAAGGCGCTGCTTTGTTGATGTTCTATAGTGATGACTTAGAACAAACCCAAGCCAAGGTTGTGGCTGCTGGCGGTACGATTAGCAAAGCGATTTTTCACTTCCCTGGTGGTCGCCGTTTTCATTTCTGTGAGCCTAGCGGTAATGAGTTTGCGGTTTGGTCTGAGCATGCTTAAAGTTAGTGATATGAAAATCTGGCTTAGCACTGCGCTGGCGCTACTGGCTTTTGCCGCTAACTCGGTGCTGTGTCGTTTAGCCTTGGGCGAGCAACAAATTGATGCCGCTAGTTTTACCGGGGTACGATTGTTGTCTGGTGCCTTAACGTTGGGCTTATTATTGCGTTTTTTTCAAGCGCCGTTGCCACGTTTGCAGCGAGCCAACTTTGGCCCCGGCCTGATGTTGTTTATGTATGCCAGTTGTTTCTCATTTGCTTATTTATACTTAGATACTGGTATTGGAGCCTTGATTCTATTTGGCTCGGTGCAGCTAACTATGTTGTTGGTGTCTTGGTGGAAAGGAGCACAACTTAAACGGATGGAAGTGTTGGGGGTGATGTGCGCCTTTAGTGGTTTAATATGGCTATTAGCGCCCAGCGAGCAGTTTTCACTGTCTATTAAAGGTTTTTTGTTAATGCTGGTGGCTGGCGCAGCCTGGGGGATCTATAGCCTAGTTGGCCGCGGTTCTGTCAGCCCTAGCCGTGATACCTATGTTAATTTTTGCTTAAGTCTGCCTTGGCTAGTGTTGTTGTTGCCGTGGCTAGTTAAAGATGGGCAATTTACCGTCCAAGGGCTAATCCTAGCCGTTGCCTCAGGCGCCTTAGCTTCTGGCTTAGGTTATTGGCTTTGGTATGTGGCCTTGCGTTCCTTGTCGGCCAGTCAAGCTGCAGTATTGCAGTTGTTAGTACCGATTATCGCCGCCTTAGCTGGCTGGTGGGTGTTGAATGAACCCTTAGACCTTAGATTCTTATTCTCAACCGGTTTAGTTTTAGGGGGTATATCGCTCACTATTTACAGTCGGCAGCGTCGTTAAGCGTTTATCCTACGAGCTTAAACATTGACTGTTCTAAGACTTTTCATTAAATGCATGGATGTTAGAGCTTAAGTTGGCGCTGGAGTATTTAAAGCGTTGGATTCGCCATAAGTTTAATGACTGTTCTAAGCCATCTTTATAGTGACAGTTTGGGTACTGCTATCAGTGCTCATCAATTCAATATTCAAGGACATATTGGCGTAATACCGTGGCTTATGCTCTGCTACGGCCGGCTTTGGAATGTTTCTTTGACCGGACAAATGAAACCTGTCGCGGTTAGATTAGACCCTACTTGGCAAGCCTTGCGCGCCCATTTCTACAAGTGGTTTTGACTAGTTGATAGGTACAGAAGCCTATGGTAAGTCTTGGTTAGGCAACCTTAACATAGGCTTGGTTTTTAATTATGGCGGCGCCATAAAAGGTGACCGCTTGGTGCTTAATTACAACATTTATTATGCGGATTAGCCTTTAACAAGGCAGATGGCGAACGCGAAATGAGCGGCCCTTCATTTTGCCATGTTCTAGTTTTTTACGGGCGCGTTTAAGTACCGAACGCTCTACCGCGACATAGGCGCGGTTATCAAATAGGTTAATTTTACCTACTTGCGCACCGGCAATGCCGTTTTCTCCAGTGAGGGCGCCAAGAATATCTCCGGCGCGGACTTTTTGTTTTTTTCCACCATCAATTTGCAGGGTCGCCATTAGCGGTTCAGCTGGCTGTTGGTTTAGCAAGCTCATCGCTGGTAAGTCTTCATCTTCGATGGGGCGTTGTAGGTAGTCTTCTAATAGCGCCACTTTGTAGTGTTCCTTATCGCTAAAAAACGAGCAGGCCATACCTTTGCTGCCCGCGCGACCAGTGCGGCCAATGCGATGCACATGTACCTCACTGTCACGGGCTAAATGATAGTTAAATACGGCATCAAGAGAGTCGATGTCCAAACCTCGCGCAGCCACGTCGGTGGCCACCAAAATAGTTGCACTGCTATTAGCAAATTGCACTAAGGTTTGGTCGCGCTCACGCTGTTCTAAATCGCCGTGTAACGCCAACGCGCTAAAGCCCAGTAAACGCAGCTCATCGGCCAATTCTTGGGTTTCTCGCTTGGTATTACAAAACACCACGCTAGATTTAGGGCGGTGTTGTAGTAACAATAAGCGCAATGCCAGTAGCCGCTGTTGCGCGTCGTCGACCTTATAGAAATGCTGAGAAATCGATGCATGATCGTGAGTACTAGCCACTTCCACTCGAATCGGTTGGCGCATGATGTTTTTGGTGATGGTTTCGATTTGCTCGGGAAAAGTGGCGCTAAATAACAGGGTTTGACGCTGTTGTGGCGCGGCATCAATAATTGCATCAATCGCCGACTGGAAACCCATTTCTAGCATTCTATCGGCTTCATCTAAGATTAGGTTTTTAAGATCGTTTAAACGCAAAGTGCCTTTGCGTAGGTGCTCTTCAAGTCGCCCAGGCGTACCCACAACGATGTGAGCCCCGTGTTCTAAAGAGCCAATTTGTGGTCCAAAAGGCATGCCGCCACAGAGGGTTAACACTTTGATATTATGAATACCGCGAGCCAATTTGCGAATTTCTTTAGCTACTTGGTCGGCCAATTCACGAGTGGGGCATAACACCAAACTTTGAATCCGAAAACGTTTCACTTCGAGGGCATTGAGTAAGCCTAAGCCAAAGGCCGCTGTTTTACCTGAACCGGTTTTACCCTGAGCGATGACGTCTTTTCCTGCGATAATCGGCGGTAGGCTTTGCGCTTGAATAGGCGTCATTGTGCGGTACCCTAAGCTGGCTAAATTGTTAAGTAAGTCAGGATGTAGGTTTAGACTAGAGAAATCGGTTTGGCTCACAATGGCGTCCTCGTCGAGGGAAAATAAAAGGTTAAGCCCCGCATTTAGTTAGGGGGGCGCGATAATAGCCGAAAACGCCGACAATTGGGTAAAAATAACAGCTTTATTGCAGTAAATCCTGCTCTATGGCCTGAAACCGACTCGCCGCGTTGATTAGCGCATGGGCGGTGAGGCTAGGCACTCCATAGGCCCACGCTTCACAATGGTAGCTGTGAATAAGTTTGTCGAGCAAGATGGCAAAGTCGCCGTCTCCGGATAACAGCACAACAATATCGGCATCGATTGCGGCTTCGAGTGCATCGATGGTAATGCCTACATCCCAGTCGCCCTTAGCCGAACCATCGCTACGCTGAATAAAAGGTTTGAGTTTTACCTCGAAACCGATGTGCTTTAGCGCATCTTGAAACTTTTGTTGTTGTTGGTCACCTCGATCAATCGCGTAGGCATAGGCGGTGACAATTTCCCCTTGGCTTTGCAGCTGTTGCCATAATTTGCGGTAGTTAAATTGTCTGCCGTAAGCTTCTCGGCAGGTGTAATAGATGTTTTGTACATCGGCAAATACGGCGATCTTTTTCACCAGTGTGGACTCATTTTACGTGGGTGATGGCATATTAGTATGCCACGCTTGGGTGGAAAAAGTGGGGCCTTCAGGGAGTGACGTTCGGTTTATTCGCTTGCGCTATGGTACGGAAGCTCCACCTTAATTGAGCTTGGATAAATAATTGTTTGATTAATTTGATTTTTATAAGTCGCTCTGGCATTGATTAGGCAAACTATTCGTAAAGGAGCAAAACATGCTGGCAAAAGAAATGGTCGATTGCCTCAATAATCAAATTAATCTGGAGTTTTACTCTTCCAATCTTTATCTACAAATGAGCGCTTGGTGTGAAGACAAAGGCTTTCAAGGTGCTGCGGCATTTTTACGAGGCCATGCTGACGAAGAAATGCAGCATATGACTAAGTTATTTAACTACGTGAGCGAAACGGGGGCCTTGCCCATATTGGGAGCCATTGATGCACCTCCGCACGAGTTTGATTCCCTATTAAAAATGTTCGATGAAATTTATCAGCACGAGCAGTTGATTACCCAGAAAATTAATCAGTTGGCTCATACCGCCTTCAGTTCGCAAGATTATTCTACCTTCAACTTCCTGCAATGGTATGTAGCCGAACAGCATGAGGAAGAGAAATTGTTTAAAGGCATCTTGGATAAAATTGCCTTGGTGGAAAATGACAGCAAATTACTGTTCTTTATTGACAAAGACCTCGGTGAATTGGCGAGTAGCGGACTGGACAGCGCTAGCGAAGCCTAAGTTGCTAGTTAAGCATGGCCGCGTTATTGAATTGGTGACCATGCTTGTTTTTCTATTTTATTCCTTGTTGTATCTTGCTTAGCCGACGCCGTTATTTTGATTCACCGATCAGTAAGTTAAGGCTAACAAAGTTCTTATTTAGCGAAGTAAGTCACTAATTATTCGACTTTTGAGACATGTTTTAGGTTTTTTGTCGGTATAAAATAAGGAAAAATTTAGGAAATAATTTGGGAAAATTTTGGCAACGATTAAACAGATTGCTCAACAGGTGGGAGTAGCGCCATCTACGGTGTCTAGAGTGCTGAGCCATGATAATTCTATGTCGGTGAACTCAGAAACGCGAGCGCTGATTATTGATACCGCAGAACGCCTGAATTACCAATCGCCTCGGCAGCGTAAGCAGGCCAAAATCAATGCTAAGTTAAGCCAATATAATTCCGCTTTTGTCGGCAATGACCAGTTAACACTTGCGGTGGTTCACTTTCTCACCCCTAGTGAAGAACTTGGAGATCCTTTTTATACCTCTATTCGCATCGGCATAGAACACTATTGTCATAAGCACAATATTGCGCTGCGCAATACCTTCAAAACTCAGTTAGCAGCTAATCGCCATTTATTAAGTGAAAGTCAGGCGGTTATCTGTGTTGGGCATTTTTCTGAACCAGAAGCACACAGTTTGTATTCGATGAATAAAAACTTAATTTTCATTGACTCGAATCCGTTGCAAAAGCTCTGTGACTCAGTGCAGTTTGACCGAACGGCCGCTGCTGAAGAGGTGATGAGCTACATACTTAAGAGTGGGGCAATTCGCCCCGCCTTTATTGGCAATCGAGAAACCCGCTTGCATGTATTTAGACGTATGACTCAGGCCCACGGTGTATATCGAGAAGCGCTGTGTAAGGTGAGCCGAAACTTCTGTATTGAGTCGGGTTATGTAGCGATGAGCGAAATGCTACAACAAGCGGAGATCCCTGACGTGGTGTTCGCTTCTACCGACATTGTGGCAATAGGCGTGTATCGCGCAATACAGGAAAATAATCTACGTATTCCGGATGACATAAAGGTGGTGGGTATGAATGATATTCCCACTTCCGCGCATTTAAACCCGAGTTTAAGTAGCATGCGACTGTATCCAAAAGAAATGGGGGAGGCGGCAGTTGATCTATTTCTCGAATTGGTTGTAGGCCGAGAATATAAGAAAGATGTGATGCTGGGTTATCAGTTTATCTGGCGTGATAGTTTTAGCGAGCATGCTCAAGAAGAATAAACACCGTATTCAATTTAAAAATGTTTCCTATTTGCGTTAATTTAGTAATGCTTTTGTAGGAAATATTTCCTAATTATTTTTACTTTGATCAAATCCTCAACATTTACCCCTATCAAAGCGTGAACCTGATCACCTTCGCGGGGAATTTAAGCGATTTGCTTGATTGTATTAGTGAGGGCGCAACTCTAATGTTGGGTGGTGAATAGAGCTAAAGGAATATTCTACCATGACAACAAAAAATAAAATTACCACTCTACTGCTAAGTACTTCCCTCAGCTTGGCAAGCTATGCTATTGCTGCTGAACAACTCACTGTTTGGGCATGGGATCCCAATTTTAATGTGGCGGCGATGGATGAGGCTGCTAATCGCTATCAACAAACTCACTCTGATTTCAGTTTAACTGTGATGGACTCTGGGAAGGAAGATATTGAACAGAAACTACACACCATGCTGGCCTCAGGGATCACCAACTCTCTTCCAGATATTGTGCTGATTGAAGACTATAACGCGCAAAAATTCTTACAGGCTTACCCTGGCTCGTTTGCACCGATGCAAGAAACTGTGGATTACAGCCAATTTGCTCCCTACAAGGTCGGCGTGATGAGCATTGATGATAAGGTTTACGGTATTCCCTTTGATTCGGGAGTCGCTGGTCTATTTTATCGTTCTGATTATCTCAGCGAGGCGGGTTACAACGAGCAAGATATGCAGAATTTGGACTGGGATCAGTTCATCGAAATTGGTAAGCAGGTTAAACAAAAAACTGGCGTAAACATGCTCACTTACGACATTAACGATGTGGTATTGCCGCATATTATGATGCAGTCAGGCGGCGAATGGTTCTTTAAAGAAGATGGCTCGTTAAACATTGCAGATAACCAAGCACTTAAAGAAACTCTGCTTACCATCAAAAAAATTAACGATGCCAAAATCGTTCGTCCTACCTCTGGTTGGTCAAGTTTTGTGGGGGCCTTTAATGCCGGACATGTGGCCACGGTCACTTCGGGGGTTTGGATTATGGGCTCTATTAAGAGTGTCGAAGAGCAAGCAGGTAAATGGCGGGTGGCTCCTATTCCACGGCTTAAGCTTGAAGGTGCCAAGCACGCGTCAAACCAAGGTGGTTCTAGCTGGTATGTATTGAATTCTAGTGACAATAAGCAGGCTGCAATTGAGTTTCTCAATGCCACTTTTGCTGACGATACCGACATGTATCAAAAACTATTGCTAGAACGTGGTGCCCTTGCCACCTATCTACCCGCTAGCAGCGGTGCCGCCTACGCTGAAGAAGCGCCGTTCTTTGGTGGCCAAAAAGTATTCCAAAATTTTGCTAAGTGGGTGGGAGAAATTCCTCAGGTGCAGTACGGCATGTTCACCCAGGAAGTGGATAACGCGATTGCCGCCGAAATTCCCGCACTATTTAAAGGTGAGCCGGTGGATGAGATCCTCAAACGCGTAGAAAAAAACCTTAAATACCAAATTATGTAAGTCGTTTTGCTGGGGGAGCTTTCCCCCAGCTCAGTTCTTAAAAAGGTTCACAGATGTCCAAGACTAAACTTCACAAGTTGTATGATGTGAACGGGTGGGCGTTCGTCAGTGTTGCGGTAGGCCTTATCGCGCTGATGACCATATATCCGATAGTAAACTCATTGTGGCTGTCGCTGCATTCGGGTCGAGGGGTAGTCACCCATTTTGTCGGCTTTGGTAATGTGGTGCGCTTGTTTCATGACCCCATGTTTAAAACTGCTTTGCTGAATACGCTAACCTTCTTGGTGATTCAGGTGCCGATTATGATCTTATTGTCTTTGGCAATATCATCTTGTTTAAACTCACCGCGTTTGAAGTACAAGCAATGGTTTCGCCTTGCTATTTTTTTGCCTTGTGTTACCTCGCTGGTGGCTTACTCCATCTTATTTAAAAGCATGTTTGAGCTAGACGGGGTGATTAACTCATTCTTGCTATTCATGCATGTTATCGATGAACCGATTGCTTGGTTGGCCGATCCGTTCTGGGCCAAGGTGACGATTATTATCGCGATTACTTGGCGCTGGACCGGTTACAACATGATTTTCTACCTTTCGGCAATGCAAAATATTGATAAATCGGTGTATGAGGCGGCGCGTATCGACGGGGTGAGCCCGATTAAACAGTTCTTCTTTATCACTGTGCCACTGCTTAAACCGGTGATTCTGTTTACCAGTATTACCTCTACTATTGGCACCCTGCAGCTGTTTGATGAGGTCATGAACATTACCAACGGAGGGCCGGCCAACTCGACGCTGACCTTATCACTGTATATCTACAATTTATCGTTCAGTTTCGTACCTAACTTTGGTTACGCGGCTGCTGTGTCTTACGTGATTGTTGCCTTTGCTGCGGTATTGGCATTGCTGCAATTTAACGTTGCCAAGGACCGTTAATATGAGTCGTTCTCGCATTCAAAATATCAGCATGCACCTATTTTTGGTGGTGATGAGTCTGATCTCGCTGTTTCCCTTTTACTGGATGGTGGTGTCTAGCACCAACAAAACCAGTGATATCAACATGGGGAAATTTACCTTTGGTGATCAGTTATTGGTGAACTTCAATAATTTGACCTCGCAAGTGGATTTGCCTCTGGTATTTTGGAATACCAGTAAAATTGCGCTATTAAGTACCTTTGCTACCTTAGCGGTGTGTTCCATTGCTGGTTACGCCTTTGAGATTTACCAGAGTAAAAAACGTGACCGCGTTTATGCTGCGCTGTTGACTACGATGATGATCCCTTTTGCGGCTTTGATGATTCCGCTATTTACCATGTTTGGTAAAGCGGGTTTATTGGATACCCACTTAGCGGTGATTTTGCCAACCGTGTCCGGTGCTTTTATCATCTTCTACTTTCGCCAGTGTACTAAAACCTTTCCTAAGGAATTGATTGATGCGGCGCGGGTCGATGGCGTGAAAGAGTGGAAAATCTTTCTCTACGTTTACGTGCCGATTATGCGTTCTAGCTACTCGGCGGCCTTCATCATTGTGTTTATGGCCTCGTGGAATGCCTTCCTCTGGCCTTTGATTGTGTTGCAATCCAGTGATTTAAAAACGATTAACTTGGTGCTGTCGAGCTTCGCCTCCGCCTATGCACCCGATTTCGGCCTGATTATGGTGGGCACCGTGGTCTCTACCTTACCTAGCCTTCTTCTTTTCTTTGCTATGCAAAAACAATTTATTGCCAGCATGACCGGAGCCATTAAATAATGCCTTGTAAAACTTTACTTAATAACCACTGGCTGTTCCTTGAAGGGCATAATGTTGCTCCTTCATCGAGTGATTTAAGTCAGGCGCAACAGGTTGATTTACCGCATAATGCGGTAGATATTCCGCTTAATTATTTTGATGAAACCCGCTTACAGCATGACTTTAGTTACTACTACACGCTGGAGTGCAGTGAAGCTGATTTAAGCCAGTTTATGTTGTTGCATTTTGCTGGCGCATTAAGCGATGCCAAGGTGTATGTAAATGGCCAATTGGTGGCTGAGCATAGTGATGGTTACACTCCCTTTGATGCGCTGCTTACTCCACAGCTAAAACTGGGCGATAACCTGATTAGTGTCTTGTTGAGTGGGGTAGAAAACCCTGCTATTCCGCCCTTTGGTGGTGCCATTGACTACCTTTGTTTCCCCGGTATTTACCGCGATGTCACGCTACATCACTACGACGCGGCACGGATTAATAATCTTAAGGTGGCGACTGACCATGTCCTAAGCGAGCCATTGATTAAAGTTGAAGCTTACTTACAGCAATTTGCCGCTATTGAAGGGCCGTTAGACGTAGAGTTTGAGCTGTTCGATCCGGCTGGCCAATTACTGCGTTCTCAACAGTTGCATTTGGAAAACTGGGCCGACTCGGTGAGTTGTCAATTTAGCTTGGAAGAGGGCGGCCAACTTTGGGATTGTGATAATCCTCACCTATACCGCCTACAAGTGAGTTTAATTGCGCAAAACTGTCATGATAGCCGCCAAATCCGCTTTGGTTTGCGTGAGGCTGAATTTCGTACGGAAGGTTTTTTCCTAAATAATCAGCGAGTTGAAATTATTGGGGTGAATCGCCACCAGAGCTACCCCTATGTGGGTTATGCCATGGGTAAGCGCGCTCAGCAACTGGATGCTGAGCTTATCAAAAATGAGCAAGGCTTTAACTTGGTAAGAACTTCTCATTACCCTCAATCCCCCGATTTCTTAGACCGCTGCGATGAATTAGGTTTGCTGGTATTTGAAGAAATTGCTGGCTGGCAGCACATTGGAGACGAAGCGTGGCAACAAAAGTCTTTAGATAATGTGGCGGCAATGATTCAACGTGACTGGAATCACCCGAGCATTATTTTGTGGGGGGTGAGAATTAACGAATCACCCGATAATCACGAGTTTTATTCTAAAACCAACCGTTTGGCGCGGCAGCTTGACCCTAGCCGACAAACTGCTGGGGTGCGTTGTATCCAAGACAGTGAGTTCCTCGAAGATGTCTATACCATGAACGATTTTGTGCTAGGCGACGGCAGTAAAAACTTGCGCAGCCCGCAAAATGTGACTGGTTTAGCTAAACCGGTACCTTATTTGGTGACCGAATACGCAGGGCATATGTACCCTACCAAACGCACCGATTGTGAGAGTTGGCAAATAGAGCATGTAATGCGCCATTTGAAGGTATTAGATGCTAGCCATGCCAATCCCAATATTAGCGGCGCAATTACTTGGTGTTTATTTGACTACAATACCCACCGCGACTTTGGCAGTGGCGATAAGGTGTGTTATCACGGGGTTAACGATGCCTTTCGCATGCCTAAGTTTGCTGCCTCGGTGTATGCCAGCCAGCAGAGCGCCGCCAAAAAAGTAGTATTAAAGCCAGTCACTTATTGGACTCGAGGAGAGCGGCCTGAGGCGAAGCCGCTGCCTTTATTGGTGCTAACCAACTGCGAACGGGTTGAGATTTTCATGCCTACTGGTGAGTGTAAAAGCTTCTTCCCTGACCGAGCTATGTTCCCCAACTTGCCGAATCCCCCAGTTGTGATTGACGAATGGAACCTAGGTGACTTCCCGTTAGGCGACTGGGGTTATGCTTGGAACGATTTACGGATCCGCGGCTATATTGGAGAGCAAATGGTGGAAGAATTATGGTTGGCGGCTTCTACTCTACCAAGTCGTTTACAGGTCGAGGCGCAAACGCAAACTTTGCTGGCAAAGCAAGGGGATATGAGTCGAGTAACCATTCAAGCTCTAGACCAAAATGGTCTATTACTACCCTATTTTAAAGATGTACTGTGTCTGCAAACTAGTAGCAATTTGCAAATACTGGGGCCTAAGGTTTTGAACATGAATGGCGGGGTAGCGGCCTTATGGGTTCGAGCTTACGATGAGGGTGAAGCCTTCTTGAAGATCCAAAGCCAAACATTTGCTGAACAACAGCTTGTTTTTCAGATTATGTCAGAAACAACCGAACAGCTAGAGGTGAACCATGGCTGATATCTCTCTTAAAAATGTGATTAAGCGGTATGGTGATGTGCAAACCATTCATAGTGTAAATTTAAACATTGATGAAGGCGACTTTGTGGTATTTGTCGGGCCATCGGGTTGTGGAAAATCAACCTTGTTACGCATGATAGCGGGCCTAGAAGATATCAGTGACGGTGAAATTTACATTGATGGCAACTTAGTCAATCATCGTGATCCCGCAGAGCGCGGTATTGCCATGGTGTTTCAATCCTATGCCTTATATCCCCATATGAATGTGGCCGACAACATGGGATTTGGTTTGCGGATGAATGGCCATCCCAAAGCCGAAGTGCAAAAACAAGTGATGCGTGCGGCTAAAACCTTGCAGTTAGAGGACTTGTTAGCTCGCACTCCCAAGGAATTGTCGGGAGGCCAGCGCCAGCGCGTGGCAATTGGCCGGGCCATTGTGCGTGACCCTAAAGTGTTTTTGTTTGATGAGCCGCTATCCAACCTTGACGCCGAGCTGCGGGTAGATATGCGTTTTCAAATTGGCAAGCTGCATCAAGAGCTAAAAAATACCATGATTTACGTGACTCACGATCAGGTAGAGGCCATGACCTTGGCCGATAAGATTGTAGTATTGAACAAAGGCCACATTGAACAAGTCGGGACTCCAATGGAGCTATACCATACACCGAACAATTTGTTTGTAGCCGGATTTATTGGCTCCCCTAAGATGAATCTCCTACCTGCCGAGGTTCAGCATGTGACAGACGGCTACATCGAACTGTTATTAAATGGCTGTGATAGCTTGCGTATGGATGGCCAGCGTTATGACTTACAACAAGGGCAAAAGCTGACTTTTGGTATTCGTCCAGAGCACTTAAGTTTGGAGCTGCAAGGTGATGTTACACTCAACTTCAATAATGAAGTGACAGAGCGTTTGGGAAATGCCACTTATATGTTTGGCCGCAGCGCTCAAGTAGATGGCTTTAAAGTTCACCTAAATGGTGACCAAAGCCCTGAGCTATATACCGACATTAGCTTAAGTTGTGAGTCTGCGGCTTGCCACTTGTTTGATAGTGAAGGCGTAAGAATAGTGCCCAAGCAAGCCAACTAAGTGGTTCTGCAAAATTGGGATTGAATGCTGTAAAGGTACAAGGTGCTTAGTGGGGTATTCTTTCGTGCCTTTATGTTGGTGTGAACACTGTCGAGGTGTTAGTTAGAGTCCTTGATTAACCAATTTCAAACGGGACCTTTAATAGGATGTTTGATTTAGCTAGCTTGCGGTAAATCTATTAGCCACAAGCTCGCTTGGGTATCGCCATCCATTGAAGAGAAGCATATTAAATTATTCCTTTAATTAAACGCTTAGCTAGTTGATGCGCTGCCAAGTTGCCTCAGCTATTTGGAACTTAGTTGTTTTTAACAGTTTTTAAGCGGTAGTCCATATTTACCATTGCGCGGTATTGAATGTTGTCACGGCTGTTGGCAACTTCTTCAACTTGATGTTGGCGACCGGCAATTTTGATGTTGCTAGCGGGTTTATAAGTCGCAACGTCAAGTTGGTTACCTAGTTCTGCATTGTTAAATTGTTGTAGTGAATCGGCTAGGGCGAAACCGGCGTCATTGGCAGCAGCTTTGCTTTGAAAGTAGCTGCATCAACGGTAGCGCTGCTCACAGTATGCGAAGACGCAAATACCGAAGCGGTTGCCAGTAGGCCCGCGACCAGAATAGTCAGGTTTTTATACTGATTTTTCATTGGTAATCGGTTGTTAGTGCCGAGTATGGCCTCGGTGTGACTAAAGTATCTCGTTAAGCTTTATTCCACCAATGGAGAATATATTGAATAATTTTCAACATTTTGTTGGTAATCTGGAAAGGAAATAGAGTAAGAAAGCTTAGCGGTGTTTATTAAGTGTTTGATTTATAAGCAACGAAGGGGCTGAATTTATCTTAATCAATAAAATATTTACTAATTGTCATTTGTCATTTTAAATTATTGAAATAGTAAGTCTGCGATTATAGACTGACACTTAGATTAAATGCTCCAAAATAATAATTATTTATTACAGGATGTTATGATGAATATGGTTGTTCGTCTCTTTTTCGCTTTTGGGCTTGTAAGCCTAGTTAGTGCCTGCGCTTCTACCGAAGATACAACAAGTACCGTCGAAGTTAATGATACCTTTAAGTCTATCCCGGCTTGGGTACTTAACCCTAGCCCTGAACAAGGACTGGGTGCGGCAAGTTGTGTGGTTTATTCTGGTAACTTGTCGGTGGATCAGAAGGTAGCGGTAAGTAATGCAAGAGTGGCTTTAGCTCAGCAGTTGCAGACCAAAGTTGAGGCCTTAGAAAAGAATTATCTGCAGCGCCAAGATGTTGACCAGCAAAATAAAACTGGGGTTTCCTTTGAAGCTGTGTCAAAGAGTATTACCAGCGAAAGCCTAACCGGTAGTAAAGCGGATAAATTTGGCATTGCTACTATCAATGGCAAAGATCATTACTGTGCTCACGTAGTAATGGATGAACAACAAAGCCAGCTGGTTTTTAATCAAGCCCTAAGTGCCAGTAGTGCAGATTTAAATCAAACAGAGAAAGACTTCATGTATCAAGAGTTTAAGGCTCATAAAGCCGAACAAAGCCTAGAGCAGGCACTTGCTGAATACAACTAAACGCTGTTAGAGCTCAGTGGCTACGACTAGCTACTGAGCTTGATATTACGGAGTCTTCTAGGGATGGAACAAAGCCTGAATACCGAAGTGAATTCGGAAAGTGATTTTCGCGCGCGGTTTCGCAACTTTCTTCTTACTATCATTGCCTTAATGCTAGGTTTTGGTCAGTGGAATGACAGTAAAGATTTAGCAGTAAGCATTTACGAAGCGATTATTTCTAACTTTACTCATAAAGTTGAATATAAAACCTTAAGTCAAATCGATGTGGGTATCACCAAAGACTACCTCGAGATGTTGGTAGGCAAGCCTAAAGTGATTAAAACGTCGAGCCTCTCGCCGGAACATACGTTTGAGTATATTTTCAACGATAAGTATTTGCTAACAGCAATATATAAAGGCCAGCGCTTAGAGGGTTTTAGCGTGATGGCTACGGTGGATGACTTCAGCCCCGAGATCCCCTTTACTGCCAATCAACTCAATAGCGTCACTTTATTTGCTATTAGCTCTAGTTCGCCCGATAGCATCGCTGCCGATACGGTGAATTTGTCCTACTTCATGGAAACCAGTAATTTGGGTTATAGCGGAATGTTTCTTAACCGCGCCATTGGGCAAATTAACTACGATAACTCAGTGAATTACGCCGAAAAACTGTACGACTTACAGCAAAGCCTCATCATGGGAACGGATGATGAGGTAGCCAGTCTAAGTGAAGAGTTACGCCACTTGGTTAAACCTAACTTCTATGCTTTAGCTGCAGTTGACGGCGAAATTATTAATGAGTCTCTGCTGACTAAATACGAATACCAGCGTTTCTATTAAGGATTAAGGATGCCAGCAATAAAACAATTGATGTTACTCGGCGTGGTAGGCCTTAGCTTGTTATGTGGCTATGCTCAAGCGGATGATTTTGCTGATTTTGCCGCAGATTTCCAACAAGAGTTTGATAGCTTTAAGCAGCAAGCCGACGAAGAGTATCAAAACTATGCTGCACAATATCGTCAAGAGCTACTGGATTTTAAAAACAATGTCGCTAGTAAGTGGGGTTACGCTGAGGTTTCCACCAAACACAAGGCAGTGGTTTACTCTGACGATCTTCAAGAAAAGTTAGTCGTTGATTTTGACAGTCAACAGGTGCTGGTGGAGCAAGCCGTGGGTTCTAAAAAAAGTGCCGAGCAAGTCGCCAGCTGGGTTGAGAAAAAACTGCTAGAGCCGATTGGTCAAGCCAAGCAACAGAGTTTGCAACAGCATGCGGCTAAGACCAGTTTAGCCGACGCATTGGCAGTGCCAGCTAACCAGGTTCCCAAATTGGCTGAGCAGGTTATTGCGAGTCAGCAACCTCGTGAAGCGGAAAATGCCATTGGTGAAACCATTGCTAGCTTGCATCAAGAAAAGCAACAGCTACGCGAGTACTTGAAGTCCACTGAAGCGGCGCGCCAACAAAGTCGTGATGCCACAGAGCAAGCCAAGTTGGATGAAGAACTTGAATTGACTCGACAAAACATCCAAGACCGCGAACAAGAGCAACAAAAATACCAAAAAGCTCTCGCAAAGCTTAAAACCGATCCCGCGGCTAAACAGGTGCGTTCACATCGTCTAAATGTTGAGAGTCAGCGTTGGCAACGTTCCTCTTCATATCGTAGCTTAGTATCAAGCGCCGCGTTAGACACAGAGCTGCCTGAACAGCTCATCTATGCCATCATGGAAACTGAGTCTAGCTTCAACCCGATGGCGGTTTCGCCGATACCTGCGTTTGGTCTGATGCAAATCGTACCTAATAGCGCCGGCATAGATGTCAATCAGCATCTGAATAAGAGCAAAAAGGCCCCGAGTAAGGATCAGCTGTTTACCCCTGATTTAAACGTCACCTTTGGTAGTACTTATCTACACATCCTTTATTACCGCTACCTGTCTAGTATTACTGACCCTAAGAGTCGCTTGTATTGCACCATAGCGGCGTATAACACCGGGGCGGGTAATGTAGCGAAAACCTTTAATGGCTCTAGCATGAGAATTAAAGAGGCGGCCGTTAAGATAAATCGCATGAGTTCGGCGCAGGTATACCAAACTTTGGTGAAAAGACTTCCTTACACTGAGACTCGAAAATACTTGAAGAAAGTCACCAAAGCGATGACTTACTATGAACAACAAGTGAGTCAAATTTAAAGTATTAGAATGAGTCGATAAGTTATGAAGAAGATTGCTGCATTAAGTCTGTTATTCGGTGCTGTTTCCTATTCAGCCCTAGCTCTTCCTACTTGGGTTAGCTCGCTGGAAGCCGATAATCAGCAACTGATTTTTGGAGTGGCTAGCGGTAGCACAGTTGAACAAGCCAAGCGCAATGCTCTATTGGATATTGCCGGTAAATTTAATCATCAAGTTGAAGAGCAATTAAGCCAGCTGGTGAGCCAGCAAGATGGGCAGAATCGCCAAGCCTTTAAACTAGAGACTCACACTAAGATTAAACCGGTCGATTTAAGCCACTATCAGTTTGACCAGATTGAACAAGAGGGTGACTTAATATGGGCTAGGGCTGCACTAGAGCGAGCCCCCTTTGCTCAGCAGCAGAAGCTGCGTTGGCAGACTAAAGATGCCCAATTACGCCCCTTGTTAGAGCCATATGCTGCCGAGCAATGGAGCTTAAAGGAAACGGTCTATTACCCTAATGTAGTGGCAGCAATGCAGCTGCAATGGAGCATCATTCAGCAACTGAGCGTATTAGACAGCCCGCTGCCTGCCAGCGAAATAAAGCGTTACATGGCTTATCAAAACCACTTGGCTAATAGCGAGCGCTTGGCGGTGGTGCAACTGTATACCCAAGCTGCCGATGAGGTGTTGGCTCTGGTTAAAGAAACCTTGTCAGCACAGCAATTACGTAGTACCGAGGTGGCCAAGCGACCACAATCTGGGATCAGCTTAGAGCAGCAATTTAATTGTGCTCAGGACTCGCGCGAGGCTTATTTATGCGAGTTGCACTTGAATGTGGTGAGCCTTGAGCAAGGTCAAGTGCTGGGGCAGGCCAACTATTTTGCGAAAGGGCGCGATTATCGCTCAGAGCAAAACGCTCGGCAAAAAGCCTTAACCAGCTTGAAGCTAAACTGGCAGCGTTTGTCGCTTTCCCAATGGCTGAATATTGACACACCCAGCAACCTATAAGCCCTAGTAGTACAAGGACGTAACGTATTCATGGCAGTAAAATACGGCATAGTAAAGACGATTGGAATAGTGCTGCTGAGCTTGTTTTCGCTCTGCACTATGGCGCAGCAAGATGTGTATTTTGCTGGCGTTTCTTACCTAGGACAGCATCAGTTATTGCATGAAAACTACCCACAAGCGCTACGCATTAACGCTCAAACCGATTCTGCTGTGGGCCGTCTCGATCAGGCCTTACGGCAACAGATGCAACACCATAAAACATCAGCGCTGAATGTGCGTTTTGATTTAGCTGATTACCGTAAAGGTGATAGCGTGGTGATTTCCTTAGGCATTGAGAAGGAATATCTCAGCACCGAGTTAATTGGTGACAAGCGTAAGTTAATTGCAAAGGTCAGCGCCCAATTGCTGTTGTTTGATTATAAGCGAGGCATATTGCTGTCTAGTGTTCCGGTGGCCGCGGCAAAAAACCATGTACAAAGCAGTAAGGCCAATGTGCAAGACGCTCACCAGCTGTTATTTGAAGATCTTTATCTCGGCCGCAAAGGGCAGCCTGGTTTGTTGGCCCTGGCTAGCCAAAAACTCCCCGAGCTACTAGCCTCGAGCAATCTAAAGCACCGTTTTCAAGTTGCCGAAGTGTCACTGGCTAAGCCTTTGGTAGCGCAATTACCAGACAATTATTCCGAACAAGGGGTGACTCAATATATAGGCCAATATTTTACAGCTAAGTTAGCCAATCAAGGTAGAGTGGCGGTATTGCCCTATGTTCGAGGAGCCGGCTTTGGTAACAAAATGGCTGGCCGTTTTGCCAATGGTGATGTTTTTAACCTGACCCTACCTAAGCCAGATTATGTATTCAGGTTGCAACTGAGCAACCTTAAAAAAGCCCCCTACAAGGACGACATGCTGTTTGCTTGCCGTATGCAAGTTAGCTTAGATGAACCCTTCTCAAAAAAAACCTTGGCTGACGGTCATATCCATTACGCCGTAGCCAAGTTGATATCTTCTAAGCACAAGCAAATTGATGAATGGGCGGCCTACCAAGATGCCATGGAAGTATTGCTTGATGATTTCATTATCCAATTGCCTCAACCAAAGCGCAGTTGGGTGAAACAACATAGTGATAGTAAAACGCTATATCAGCAGCTAAAGCAGCATAAGAAACTATTTAATTAAACGGAAAAGGAATCGCTTTATGAAACGGCTAATCTTCATTTTTCTCGCGCTGGTGTTCTCCACCAATGCTTGTTTTGCCGGGGTTGCTGAATATAAAGGTGTGGGGCAAGCGAGTTACAGCGGATGGCTGGATAAAGACGAAAAACTCGCAGCGGAAACGGCTGCACTAGAAGCGGCCTTAGAAGGCTGGATTAGTGAAAACCACGATTCTCACTACGCTAATTACCTCAAAGTAAAAGACGAAATGGATAGTCATATTCGAGATTACGTTATCAAATACGTGGTCTTGGATAGTGAAAAAGACAGTGGCACCAAACGTTTTAAAGTAGTTGTGCGCGCCACAATTAATGAAACTAAGGTACTTAACTATTTGATCAATAAAGGTGAGCAAAGCCCTACTGCGGAACAAGCTTACCTCACCTTTGTGTTTGTAGCACGTGAGCTTGAGTCAGTGAGCTCTCAACATGAGAAGACTAACGCTATTAGCGATACTAATAGCAAGCGCATTGAAAAAGCTGGTTCTGACTCTCACCGCGAACTCAGCGAAATCAATACCAACAGCACCAGTACCAAGTCGAGAGAAACCCGTTATAACGACCAACGTATTTGGCGTGTTTCTACCGCTAATGAAATAAACGTGGCGATTGGTGATGTGTTTACCGACGCCAATTACTTAGTGATTGATGCTGATTTACTAGAAGAAGAAACCAGCTACCTGCTTGATGTTGAAAACTTTATTCGTGATTACGAACAGGGTAACGACGTCACAGCTCAAACCCGTCGAGAAGCGCTTAAAGGCTTGAAGTCATTGGATGATCCCATTGATTACCTTGCCATTGGTACTCTCGATGTTGACGAACAGCTGCAAGATGAGGTGACGGGCAACATTAAGGTGCCTGTTTCAGTGACTGCGCAAATTTTAGCGATTCATAAACGCGGTGCTGCAGTAGCGAAAGTGGGGCCTGTTCAGTATTTCGGCTTAGGGCCAACGGCTATCGTGGCCAAGAATAATGCTTTAAAACTGGCGGCTGAAGATGTAGCAAAACAACTTGTTGCTAAGTTAAGCGCCAAAAATATTAGATAAAAAACTTAAAAAGGACTTTAATATGAGCGTAATTAAACGAAAAACTGGATTAGCAGCACTGGCTGTTGCTGTTAGCCTATTAGCTGGGTGTGCTACTAGCCCTGATGATTTGTTGAATCAATTTGCGACTAATAAGGAGACCAATACTGCAGAAGAGCAGCTAGAGGTGCCAGTAATGTTAGCTATGGAAAATTGGTACCAAGATCCAGTTTTTGCGGAGACCGATTGTGATTCACTTTCATCTAAAATGGTGACCGACTTGGTTGCTCGTTACACTGTCACTCGGGAGACCGACGATACTGGCTCAGAGATGATGTTGATGTACACTCTTTCTTCGGCATTGGTTAACCGTTCAATGTTATGTATTTCTCAAGCTTTGGATTTAAAGGATACCACTGAACAGTTACTTAAAGAGCGTGAAATTTTGTTATCTGGTTCTAGTTTGTCGCGTAACGAAGTCGAAGAGCACCGTTTATATAGTGCCGCAGCCAGTGATGCAATCCGCCAAGCAGCTGCTGAAGTAGATGAGCTGCAACCAGAGCAGCGTAAAAGTTTAATTATTGGTATTGCTACCTTTCTTGCCGGAGGATATGCCACAGGGCGTTTGGTTGATTCGGGGATCGACTTTGCCCAAGATACGGTAGATTTAGCACAGGGCAACGGTCTTACCGTGGGGAATTTATTTTCTAAAGTTACCAGTACTCTTAGTGGTGGTAAGGCATTGTATACCGTTACAACAGGTATGCCAGAGCATGTGAGCAATTTGTATGAGACAGGGACTTATTTTATCGACTATGCGCATAATCAGGACTTAGACCTTCCTGAAGATGCTACCAGCCAATTTATGAAGGTAGGTGCTTGGTTGTAAGCTGATTTTTAGTTTATAAAAATAGACAGCTAAGCTTAAGGCTTATCTGTTCAAGCTAAACAAGGCGGGCTTAGCATTTATCGTGTTAGTCCGCCTTGCTTATTTAGCGCCCTGCACTAGTTACTTTCAATGGTTTTAAAGCGGTAGTCCACGTTCACTACGGCGCGATATTGAATGTCGTTACGGCTGTTAGCAATTTCTTCTACTTGAACTTGGCGACCGGCAATTTTGATGTTGCTAGCAGGTGCATAAGTGGCTACGTCAAGTTGCTCGCCTAGCTCAGCGTTGTTCATCACTTGTAAAGAATCAGCTAGTGCGAAACCAGCATCATAAGCAGCGGCTTTGCTTTGGAAAGTACCAGCATCAACGCTAGCGCTGCTGCTAACGGTAAGTGGCGAAGCAAACACAGAAGCAGTTGCCAGTAGGCCAGCGGCTAAAATAGTTAAGTTTTTCATGTTCATTTTCCTCATTGGTAATCGGTTGTTTGTTCCGAGTTATTGTCTCGGCGTGACTAAAGTATCCCTCTTGCAACTATTCTATACAATGGTGAATATGTTGAATTAATTTCCTCATTTTGTTCTTAATATTGTAATTCATTGAACCGCGAGGGAAATTGCCAAAGTCCTTGTTTTAAATTGATAAGATCAGGCAATGAATAGAGAATATTATGAGGTAGTTGTTGGTCTTGTTTGAGTCACTATCAGAGTGGTGGTTTTTCTATTGTAGTTTTGAGGTCAAACTGACAGCAGGAAATACTATTAAATTTCTGAGTTTACAGTGAATATTTAAAACTTCTATGCTTCATGTTGGGCTCGGTTGAGGCATTCTAGGGAATGGGAATATCAGTCATAAACTTAATATTAGCTGGAGAAGGGTCAAGCTAGCAGTAGCCAAATTTAAAGAAAATTTGGCAATTTAGCGCTTAAAAACGTACTTCACATTTTTTGGAACAGGGCGCAGAATGAACATTAAGCTCAATAATTAGCCCTTGCTCGGTTTAATCTAAAGGAGCATTTATGTGCCGCTATCAAAGTAAAATCATACTTAGTTTAAGCCTAGCTTGTTTGTTATTGCTGAGTACGCTCGCCCGCGCTGAAGGTTTAGGTTCATTACTCGATAGCGCTTCATCATTGGGAGTTCAGGGGGATCAAGCCAATAGTGTTAGCAGTGAACTAATAAATAGCTTAACCAATCAATTAGGTGTTTCCGATAGTCAAGCTAGCGGAGGTATTGCGGCTTTAGTGGCGCTCGCTAATCAGCAACTTAGTGGAGAGCAAAGCGCTTTACTGGCTGACTTAATTCCTAGCTCGGCTAATAGCTCTTTAAGCTCATCAATAGTGAATAGCATTAGTAATATGGAAAGTGTCCAGCAGGCTTTTAATGTTTTAGGCATGGATAGCGCCATGGTGGCGAAGTTTTCTAGCTATATATTGCAATATCTCAGTGAAAATGATGCCGCTAGTTTAGTAGCTCCCTTGCGAAAAATTTGGTCGTCACTCTAACTTCGCTCTGCTCATAGTGTGTTTGAGCTGCTATAAATGATTCTTGATTAGAGAAAGGTCGTTTTAATTTTTTATAAATTAACTGTTTGCTAAGGGCGCTTAACGTTTAGCCTTTAAGCTTCAGTCTCACCGCCGAAAAGGAATAGCGTATGAAAGTAATTGGTTTCGCCGCAAGTAGCAGTAGTACTTCTATCAACAAACAATTGGTCACTTATGCCGCTTCACAACTAACAGACTGTGAAGTCGAAATATTGGATTTGAATGACTACGAGCTGCCGCTGTTTAGCCAAGATAAGGAACAGCAACTAGGTCAACCGCCTTTGGCTAAAGCCTTTGTTGAGAAGATCCAATCGGCTGATGGCCTGCTAATTTCCTTCGCCGAGCATAATGGCTCTTACACTGTGGCTTATAAAAACTTGTTTGATTGGGCCTCTAGAATTAACCCCCAAGTTTACCAAGACAAACCTTTAGTAGTGTTGTCTAGCTCTCCTGGCCCTGGTGGAGCGAAAAGTGTATTAGCTACCGCTGAAGCGTCGATGCCATTCTTTGGTGGAACGGTGAAGGGCAGCTTATCGGTACCGAGCTTTTACGACAATTTCGATAGCGAGCAAGGCAAATTAACTAATGCCGAACTCAATGCCCAATTGCTCAGCGCTCTCGAACTGTTAAAAGCTTAAGCACCTAGTAGGGGCGGTATTGTCGCCCCAATATTCAGGTTACCAGCCTTGCGGAATGCCTAATTCTTGTTGCAAGCGAGCCACCTCTTGCCATGCCTGCTGTTTTTGCTCAGAACTTAAAAAGCGGCCGATTAGCTCACGGGCTTGCGGTGCTTCTGGGTGATGCAAAAGGGCGGCGATAGACATCCATACGTAGGCTTGTTGCTCGTTGGCGGGAACACTCTCACCGTTTTTAAGGCCCACCGCGTAAAGAAAAGCGGCTTTACGCTGTTTATTATTGGCTGCTCTGCCGTACCATTGCATTGCTTGTTCTAGGTTAGCTGGTACGCCGCGGCCATAGCGATACTGCTCAGCTAATAAGTACATGGCTTCACCATCTCCAGCCTCTGCTCCTCGTTTGAACCAAACGGTGGCATCGGCTTGCTTGCAGCCCTGAGCGGTCTATTTGCTAATAAGTAGCCTAGTCGGGTCATGGCTTGGGGGTGGCCGACCATCGCTGCGCGACGGTAATAATGCGTGGCTTGTTCATAATCTATCGAGGCTTGTTTTCCCTTTTCATAGTGCCAGCCTGCCCAATCCTCTGCTTCGCTAGGGCTGCTTGCGGGTAAAGCTCTAAGGACTGCTGGTAGCGCCAGTTTTTGCGTGCTTGCTCCGCTTGAGTAAGCAATTGTTGTAGCATTGTTTGGTCGACTTGAGCTGGGCTTTCTATATTGGGCGTGGCGTTAGAAGAGTTTGTTATAGTTTGGGCTGAGTCAGTGACGCAGCTAGCCAATAGTCTGGCCAAGACAGCGGCTATAAATAACGGTTTCATTCTTGAACTTCCTAAAAAAAGAGTTGATATTTTAGGTGAAAGCCGCCTAGTGTATAGCGACATAGCTTCTGATTTAACAGCTTTTATTTTGACTCCTTTTATTTCCGGAAACGATCATCAAGCATTGTTTAGAATTAGCGCTGAGCTATCAACAGCGTAAACATTTGCCTCTTCTAGGGGCGAGATAAAAATTGCTTTTACAACGGATCTCAAGGTCGCCTCTTAAACTTCAGTATGTTAGCCCCCACCAACGCTCGTCTTCCATTTCGTTAAGCAGGTATAAAAACATTCAGAGATTTAGGGCAAAGCTTTATCTCTAAGAGGCGGTCGGAATAGAGCTCACCATCGATCACATAATCGATAGGCTTATCTGCTGTAATGGTAAGCTGAGTCGCGCTGGTGTATTCAAAGCGGTTGGATTTTTCTTGAGCACCTAGGCTGGTTAAGGTTAAATCCGATAAGGCGACTAGCCGTCCGCCGAGGGACTCGAGAGTATCAAGGTAGGTGATATGCAGTTGGCCATCATCCGGTAATGGCACACCACCACCTTGGGCTAGCATAGTACTGAAGGGGGCGATGTTGGCGACCACAAAACTGTGTACGTCTATGGTCTTCTCATCCCATTGAGTCTCGCTGTTCGTTTGCTTTGGCATTGCCACTTGCAGAGTTTGCGTTTCTTCAGACATCACCGCGTTAAAAAAGCCAGCTAAATATGCCAACTGCCCAAAAGTATCTTTCTCAGTACGGTGTGCGTGTTCAACCATTTTGCGTTCAAAACCAATACCCAGCACCAATAAAATTAAATGCTGATTACATTTGGCGCTATCTATGCGTTGGTAATGGCCTGCAAGAATGGTTTCGCAGGCTGTTTCAACCGGCAGTAGTTTTGAGTGAATACCATATAGCACATGGCATAAGGCATTGGCAGTACCTAAGGGAACGATGCCAAGTTTAATATCCGTTTCCACTAATTGGCTGGCAACTTCGCTGGCCGTGCCATCGCCACCAGATACAATAATTTGCTTTGCCCCACATCGTTTGGCTTGTTGAGTTAGCTTTGCCGCTGTGGTTTGTTCGTCTGTTAGGCAAATCTTGAGGCGATATTTTTTAGTGAGTTGATGAATCACTTGTTGTTCGTATTGCTGCCATTTCCCGCCGCCAGCGATGGGGTTTACCACCATCCAAGTGGGTTCATCGAGTACTAGCAGATTTTTTTCACTAATGGCTTGCAGTGTCTTGAACTGCAAACGGTTGAGCCTAGCGGTGCTGCGTACACGGTTGATTTTTTGCATTACCGACTTCACTGATAAAGATGGCTTTCTACTCAGTAGGTAAGCCGCAACCACAAACACCGAGCGCCCACGCCCTAAGGCGCAATGAACCACCACCGAACGACCGCAAGCGATTTGGCTATCTATCCAATTCATCGCGTGACGCAAGCGCTGCAAAGTAGGTGCTTTATGATCCAGCACCGGAATGGAAAGGTAGTTGAATTGCTTGTCGGTCATGGCGCTCTCTAGCCCCGCAAACTCCGCCGTAACATCAACAATGCAAGAAATGTCGTGAGCTTCGAGAAACTCCAAATCGCTGTCGAATAAACGCCGAGACAGATAGAGGTTTTCGCTAACTTGCTGAATTGGGGGCACGCTATCGTGTCGCCTCTCCCAAGCATTGTAGGCTTTCGCCCCAAGCAAGAAAGGAATGAATGCCCAGCGGATCCACCAAACAATTTTGCCATCTTGGCTTTTTCTGAAGATGGACGGAATATCAAATAGGTAAGCGATACTTACTAAGGTTAAAGAGAGTGAAACCCACAGTAGCAGCAGGCTTATTAGAATGTGTGGTATGTAGATGGCAGCGAGCAGCGAGGCTAACGCGCCACCAAGATAATATTTTATGATGAACATTTGACCTCCTTAAACCTTAGCGATTACACCAATCTTAGCTGGCCATCTCTTCGATATAGTCATTGGCTAACTGCTGCTTTTGGCTGTTGCTCATCACCTTACCTGCTATTTGGAAAAATTGTCGCTCTTCTTCTTCGAGGTGGTGAAGCACTTTATGGCGGAGTGTTTTTAGGTGAGCTAACCAAGCGGGTGAGTTCCAGTCGGTTTTATTTAACTGCGCGACCACTTTGTCGATGGCATGGTGCTCGGCTATGCCGTGGCGGCTCATATCAATGGTTTTATCACTCTCAATTAACGGCGCGTAAAAATAACGCTCTTCGGCGACTGCGTGTTGTTCTAGCTCTTGTATTAAATCGTGATAAAACTCTCGGCGAGTAACAGAGTCCCCAGAGGTTTTGAGTAGCGCATCGAGCAAAATACGCTGTTTTTCATGACTTTCTTTTAGTGCATCAAAGATGTTGTCCATAGAAGCGCTCCTTTATCAAAGTTGAAGTTGAGAAAGGAGCAAAGCACATGCCATTGTTTTAAGATATTGTTTTAATTGTATATTTATTTCTATTCTTATGGCTGAGTTTATCGAGGAAGTCTAATTTATGAATAATTTACACAGAGGCAATGTAAATTATTTTCACATTGGCGCGAGGGGGAAGTGCCTGGTAAATTTGTTCACTAGTACGGATCTGCCCGTTCAGCATTATCTTCATCCTGTGTTCAAGCTTACAAAGCGATGCTTTGTTTAAACCCAAGCTTTCACCTCATTCTCAAGGGCGTGGAAGTAACTCGCTACGCTTAAATTCATGGCTACTCCCCAAAAGAGGAACAAAAGCTCACAACTAAGCACTCAGGTCAAACTCACCTCACAGGTTGTGCAAAAAGCGTTTATGAGCTTACCCTGCCTATTAGTGTCGTTTTCATTGTTTACACTCCCTCTATGAAACTGGCGACCTATAAATTTATTTATAGGTTAGGCAAAATAGTATTGTTACCCTTTATTTCCAAAGGCCTCTACTATATTCCTCTATCGGTGAGCATCAACCAAATGCTCTGCTCAATAGATGCGAAAATTTTTAGCATATAGCTGCCACCAATAAGCGGACTATTTTAAGGAACGAAAACATGATTACTGTACATCACTTAAATCGCTCACGCTCAAAGCGTGTTATCTGGCTTCTTGAAGAGCTAAAGTTACCTTATGAGGTTGTTCACCACGAACGAGATAAGGAAACAATGTTAGCACCCAAAAGCCTGAAAAAAGTTCATCCTTTAGGTAAGTCGCCAGTCATTGAAAGTAATGGCATTACATTATGCGAATCTGGTGCTATTACAGAGTATTTGTTGGACCAGAATCAGGGGAATACTCTTCGACCAGAAAAACACACTCCTGCTTATTATCAATATTTGCAATGGCTTCATTTCGCTGAAGGTTCTTTGGCTTGGCCTGTCATCATCAATATGATGTTGGGCCTTGAAGATCGCGAAGAGCAAAAGTTCATCGATAGTTACATATCCAAAGAGGTCAAATTAGACTTGGATTTCATTGAAAATGTTTTGTCTTCTCAGCCTTATTTTGCTGGTGACGATTTTACCGCAGCCGATATTATGATGACAGCTTCGTTAGAAATAGCCTCTTCTCAAGGATTGATTGATGCCTATTCAGCAATTCAAGACTATTTAGCAAGAATAAGCCAACGACCATCTTACCTAAAAGCTGTTGAATTTGGTTAATTCAACCATACACCCGATATGTCTATTGGATTACACTTAGCTTCCGCTAATTTAATAAGTGGCGGAGGCGCTAGGCTTCTTGAGTGCTTGAATAGCTAAGCGGCGTTGTTTCCTAAAGCAGGTTTAAATTTAATTTGACTTTTTAGAACAGTAGATTAGGTCATTCGGTTCACTCAGGTGAGTAAAATCAAGCTCAAAATTAGCAACTGAAAATAGTATAATGCGGCACTCAAACAACGTGGTTCGTTAAGGTGTTTGATGGATAAGCTCGCTATAACAAATAAGTACAACACAACGCCCACTTCGTGCATTAGACGGTTTCCTCAATCCGCTTTTTAAGCTGATCAAACCTGAATTGAATTTCCCCGATTGCAGCTGCACTAGCAAACGAGCTAAAACCGTCGATTGCCGACTACAAAGCAACGGCAAAGCAGCATATTTGGTGATTAACGCTATTCGGAGAAGGTAATGGAAGATGGGTAAACACGATGCTGAAAAATGCCGCGTTTGGCGTAAGCTCCATATGGCTGTTGATGCGGCTACTCACCAGGTTGTGAGTGCAGAAGTCTCTATATTTATGATAGTAAGGTGTTGCTAACCTACAGCGCCATTCAGACGACCAATCCGTGGGGTTGTTGCTGATGGTGCCTATAATATTCGCTCGAGTTATCAGGAAATCTAGCGCAAACGGGTAAATGTGCTCAGCTCTACTAGAAAGAATGCAGGGTATTGGGACAAAACCACCCAAGAAACACCTCTGTGAGTGTGTTTAAACAAGGTTAACTGAGCCAGTGGAAATAGGATTCAGGTTAGCTATTTTCACTATCCGAAACGGCGACGTATCGCTTTAAGCCACTGCTCAATAATAAGTTGAGTTTACGCAGCTACAGCGCTCTAGTAGGAGAAATCATGGCTGGAATGAAAGTTTTGAGTAAGATTAACAGGCAAGGTATGCCTGTTTATCCGGTAGGGGGGAATTCGCTTCATGTGTTGAGGTGACTGCGCTTGCTTAATGAATCGCTGAATAAGGTCTCTATGTCTTATTCAACTGTTTAAGGTGTAGGTCAAATGCCTTAGGCCACTGCAGTTTGACATTGCCTTACGTATAAGAGTTGCTAAATTATATAGAGCTGACAACAACCCTTAACCCGGGTTGATTGTTTTCCAGTTTAATCTCACCGCCATGTATACGAATAATCGCGCGAACCAACGGTAAACCTAAACCATAACCGGGGCTATTTCTGCTGCTTTCCAAACGGTATAAACGCTGAAATACTTTGTCGGTTTCTGCCTCTGGGATCCCCGGACCAGTGTCACTTAGCGTGAAACCGCCCTGTGTCACAATAAGCTCTATGCTAGCTTGCTTTCCGGCATATTTGCTGGCGTTTTCTAGCAAGTTATAAATTGCTCGAAACAACAAGGTGGCGTCGCCATTGATGGTGCAGGGCTGTAAAGTAGTAAGCTGTAATCGCTGTTGCCGCTCATGGCAAAAGGGCTGAATCAACTCAATGGCATCTTCAGCAACGGAGGCTAACTCGACAGTTTTAAATGATGACTTTTGTTGATGCTGTTCTAGGCGAGTCAATTCTAACATGGCGGTAAAGGTGATTAAAATTTGGTCTAGCTCGGCTAACATTTCGGACAAGCGCTCATCGCTCACATGCTGATGCTCAATATCTAACAAAGCCTGCTCTAGGCGCAGCCGTAAACGACTTAAAGGGGTTCGTAAGTCATGAGCTATCGCGTCAGTAACACCAGCAATAGCATGAAAAGAATGTTCAACTTGGACTAGCATTTTGTTGATGTGTTTAGCCATATGGTCAAATTCATCATTACGCTGGCTGGTCGGTACTCGCGCGCTCAACTCCCCTGCTTCCACTTGCTGAGCAATATGATTAAAACTATTAACTCTGCGCAATACTTGAGCAGAGAAAAACCAACCGGTAATTAAGCCTAAAGCGAGCGCTAAAACTAATGCTACCATGCTAGCTTGAATAAACAGTTCGCGTAAATCAAACAGTGCTTCGTCGTCTGTAGCCACTAATAAATGACCATCATTTAGGCGGGTAACACAGCCAGAATACAGCCGGATTTCGTTATAGTTATAGATGGGGAAGCGAGTGAGCTGTGGGCAGGTTTTAGCGCGCTTAGGAATAGACGCTAAACGACCATAGGTAGCATTAACGTCACTATAAACTAAGATGAATTGCCGTGATTGCTCAGCCTGTAATCTAAGCTGACTGATGAAGTCTTGTGGAGTAAGCTCTGCTGCCAGCAATTTTTGCTGTTGTACTAGTTGGCTTAACTGATGGCTTTGGCTGCGACTGAGTTGGCCAACACTTAACTGATAAAGTACCCACAGTGAAATACCCGCCACCAGCATCAATAAACCAGTATAAAGACGGGTTAATCGCCAGATAGAACTAGTCTGATGATTCTTACTACGCCACTCAGTTAGCCACGCTAAACGCAGTTTCATACAGCGGCTTAATCTCCTGTTAGAATGAGAGCTAGCCCGGTGGTTCTTATGCCACCACCTTGTAAGCCACGCTAAACGTAGTTTCATACAGCAGCTTAATCTCCTGTTAGAATGAGAGCTAGCTTGGTGGTTCTTATGCCACCACCTTGTAAGCCACGCTAAACGCAGTTTCATACAGCGGCTTAATCTTCCAATTAGAGTTAGAGCCTGCTTAGTGCTTAGTGGCTATTGCGTTGCCATCCGGTAGCCTACTCCACGAACAGTTTCAAGTAACGGGCTAAGCCCATCAAGTTCTACTTTTTTTCTTAAACGTGCCATATGTACGTCAATCACATTTGTTTGGGGATCAAAGTCATAATCCCATACGGCTTCAAACAACAGGGTGCGGGTGACTACTTGGCCAGCATGCTCCATCAAGTAACGCAGTAACTTAAATTCTTTTGGCTGCAATGGTATTTCTTGTTGACCTCGCCATACCCGACGGGCCAATAGATCCATACTTAAGTCTGCTACCTGTAGCTTATTGCTCTGCGATTCAGCTTGCCCGCGTTGACGCTGTATTAGAATCTCTATTCGCACTAACAACTCAGCTAAAGCGAAAGGTTTCACTAAGTAATCATCACCGCCTTCACGTAATCCTTTGACCCGTTCGTCCACACTATCTAAGGCGCTAAGGATTAACACCGGCAAGGTCCTATTGGCACTGCGCAAGGTAGACAACGTCGTTAAGCCATCAAGCTTAGGTAACAGTCTATCCAATACAATGAGTTGGTAGTCGTGCTCTAAAGCCAAAAACAGCCCTTGTTGACCATCACTGGCAACATCTACTTGATAACCTTGCTCAGTCAAGGCTCGTTGTAAAAATTGCTGAGTAGTTAAGTCATCTTCTACAACTAGTATACGCACGCAAATATGCCCCTATTATTAGCGCTTTTGCCAGTGTTAACGCTGGCCCAGCAATGAATAGCCTAATGCTTAAGCACAGGAATGGTTTCACCTGTGGTTACATCAACAATGACCCGCTGTTTTCCTTGTTCGCCCAGCAGTTTGAATTTGTAAAAAGTGATGCCTTTCTCATTCTCTAACTCAAACTCTAATACTTGTGCTTGGTACTTAGTACTAAGCGTAGCGACAATTTGCTGCAAAGATAATTCTGATTGAGCTAATTGCTCTAAAGCTACACGCTCATCATCATCTAATTTGCTTACGCCCAAAATACTGAGTTTACTACTTTCATTTTTCAGCATTTCGCCGTCAGTTAAGCTGAGCTTGAGTTTGTGTTTTTGCTGTTGCGCTAAGTTAATTACATCAATCTCGTAAACCGCTTGGCCCTTGTAGTCATCCAGTTCTAACTCTGTAATCTGGCCAGAATAGTTATTGTGCACTTTTTCAATCGCTTGCTCTAAGCTAAAGCCCGCTTTTTTCATCGCCAGAGCCGATAAAGCATCATCATCAGCGCTCGCAGCCGCGGAAGTAACAGCCATAACAGCGGCAACACAGAATTTTTTCGACAGTTTAGTAGGTAATTTCATTGGCTTGTCCAAGTGAGTGAATTGACGTTGATTAGTTTACTAAAACGCGCATTACCGCAAGGTGGCTGCTAAATTACATTTTGTTCATGTTGATCTTTCTTCCTAAATAAAAGGGGTCAGAGTCACTTTATTTTGCCTACACTAAGGTACTAAGGTAAACATATTGCTTTAGGTGATGAAATGGCTCGAAAACTTCGTGTTTCCTATCCCGGTGTAGCTGAACACATTATTCAGCGTGGTAATAATCGGCAAGTTATTTTTGCCAATGCTGAAGACACGTGTGCCTATATCACTTGGTTAAAGCAATATGCCAAGCAGCATAACGTGGCTATTCACGCATGGGTGCTAATGACCAATCATGTTCATTTACTTTGTACTCCTTCTACTCCAACGGGCATCTCTAAAATGATGCAGTCACTCGGGCGAATGTATGTGTTGTACTTTAATCGCCGCTACCAACGGTCAGGCACTTTATGGGAAGGGCGTTACAAATCCTGCTTAATCGAAAATGAAACTTACTTCATGCAGGTGTGTAGATACATAGAGTTAAACCCTGTACGCGCCAATATGGTTAACGACCCAGCCGATTACTCTTGGTCTAGTTACCAGTGCAATGCTTTGGGCAAGCGCAGTAGTTTGTTAACGGAGCATCCGCTTTATACTGGCCTAGGCGACTCATCGATAGAGAGGCAAACTGCTTATCGTGCGTTGTTTGCTCATCATATAGAAGGAAAGCTTCTCGATGATATACGCCAAGCTACCCATAAAGGCTTGGCATTGGGTAGTGACAAGTTTAAACAGGAAATTGAAACGCTTACGGGCTTGCGGGTAACCGAAGGCACTCGCGGCAGGCGTAAAGGGTGGCGAAAGCTTGTTAGTTAAATTAAAGTGACTCTGACCCCTTTTATTTCAACGCATATTAGATATGAGAATTGGTCAGATTTCCCAAATTCACCAACTATCACAACTGTTTACGAAAGCAACTTCGAGTTGCATAAAAGGTTTAAAGTTGGCTTAAGAAGTAACAATTCGTTAGAATCTAGAGCCGCTGCTAGCTGGTCCATGCTAGAGTTTGGAATACCTAATGTAGGGGAGGTCAAGGTTGGCACAGATTTCCGATATTGATATGAGATATTTCATTAATTTAAAAAAAATCCATAACAATGGAAGTATTGAAATTGAAACAAACTTAGAACATTTATACTCTATTATCGGCTTATCTAATGGAACATATAATGTGTACTCAGGCGATCTTTTGGTAGCAACAGTAAGTTATAAGTGTATAGTTTCAAATAAATTGACCATCAAGGGAATTTGGGGTGAGAACTTAAGCGAGGTAGCCTGGAAGATAGATGGCTCTATTTTGAGAATAAACCTTAACAACGAAACTATTGTTGTTAATAATGAGGTTTCATCAAAAATATATAAGTCTGGAGGAATACTTGAGTTGATAGGTTCTTTCTTTCCTTCTATTGGAAGATATAGAAAATATAAACCCTTCCAAGTGGGAGTTACATTCAAAAAAAGAGAGGACTCCTTACTATATTTGATTGGGCTTATACTGAATATTTGCCTCTCATAATAAAGAAAAGATAGTAAAAAAGGAATAAGGAATAAAAGGGGGCAGAGTCACTTTATATTTCCTACACTGAAGTAAACATATTACTTTAGGTGATGAAATCTGACTCCGCAAACTGTCACTTTTTGTGCAAAAAACACACAAAAACTGCCAGTTCGCTACGCAGTTGAGCTAGGCGTTAATTCTGATTCTTCCATACGTTCGCTAATTCGAAACGCCTTCGAACAAGTGAATGCTCTAACAAGCATTGTCAAGCTTCAGAGTGACTTGATGCGGTTGTTTGGGGAACCCATCTTCAGCTATCTGGCTGAAAGGCTTACGAACGAAAACGAAGACAATCTTAAGTGATTATAAATCAAGTGGTTAAACGTATCGTTGTATAAAAAATAACCAACTTTGTCTTCGTTTTAATTTCATCAAAATAAATTAACAATCCTGCCCGCAGGCGACGCCGCTGGCCCAGGCCCATTGAAAATTAAATCCGCCCAACCAACCGCTTACGTCCATTACCTCGCCAATAAAGTAGAGGCCTTTTATTTTATTGCTTTGCATGGTTTTAGAGCTGAGTTCGTTGGTATCTACGCCGCCTAGGGTGACTTCGGCGGTGCGGTAGCCTTCGGTGCCATTCATTACTAGCTGCCAACCTTTTAGCATGGCGGCGATCTGTTCGCGCTCGCCGTGGCCGAGTTGGTTAAGCGCTTTACCGAGTTGGTTTTCTTCAAACAGCGCTTCTACTAAGCGTTTGGGTAACCACTGGCTAAGGGTATTCTTTAGGCTTTGCTTAGGGTGCTGTTGTAGTACTTGTTCCAGCAAGGCAAGGGCGTCTTGCTTGGGTAGTAGGTCGATGCTAATTGCTTCTCCGGGCAGCCAGTAGTTGGAAATTTGCAAAATTGCCGGACCTGATAAACCGCGGTGGGTGAACAACAAGGCTTCGCTAAATTGCTTGCCATTGGCGGCGGTAATGCAGCTGGGTACGGCGATGCCAGAGAGGGCCTCAAAATGTTGTTTTTGCTCGCTATGCCAAGTAAAGGGCACTAAGCCGGCGCGGGTGGGCAATACCTTTAAGCCAAACTGTTCGGCTACTTGGTAGCCAAAAGGCGTCGCGCCGAGCTTTGGCATCGACAGCCCGCCGGTGGCGATGACTAAAGATTCTGTTTGATAAGTATGTGAGCCGGCTTGCACAGTAAAGCCTTGTTGGTCGTTTTGGCTAACGGTGTGTATCTCGCTACGCAGTTGAATGCTCACGCCTGCCCAGTCACATTCGGTGAGCAACATGTCTACGATGTCTTTGGCGCTGTCGTCACAAAATAGTTGGCCGTGGTCGCGTTGGTGGTAGCTAATGCCATGGCGTTCAACCAACTCGATAAAGTCGCTAGAGGGATAGCGAGCCAAGGCCGATTTAACAAAGTGCGGGTTACCGCACAGGTAGTTTTCGGGGCCAACCTGAGTATTGGTGAAGTTACAACGTCCGCCGCCGCTGATCAGAATTTTTCGACCGGCTTTTTTGGCATTATCCAGCACTAATACTGAGCGACCGCGATAGCCTGCGGTAGCGGCACACATTAAGCCTGCGGCGCCTGCGCCAATAATAATTACGTCGAAATGCTGTGTCATAACTTGCCCCTGAAAAATCAGGGGCATTGTACTCTGCGCTTGGCCTTGGAGCCAGTCTTGTAGCAGGGGCTTATTTCAGCGCGCGCCCTGCACCTTGGCCAAAGGCTTCGGCATGGAAGGTAACGCCGCTAAGTGGCGCTGGCTGTGGCGCTTCGGGCTGCATGCTGGGATTAAGCGGGTAACTTAAGCCGTCGAAGCGCAGCAGACGCAGGCCGGCTTGGACACCACCGCCGGATACTTCCAGCAGTAGATCCTGCCAGTGAGCATGGCTGGATCTGGCTAAATAAAATGGCGTGCGTACTAAGGTGGTTTTGCTTAAGAAACGCCAGCGATTATCTTTACCTTCAAAAATCAGTAGGCTACAACCGCCGCTACCACACCAGTCAACATAGCTGATGATTTCATCTTGGCCGTCGCCATTTAAATCAAACTTCCACCATTGGTATTTGGTGCCGTTTAATTCGGTGCGATGTAGCTTGAAGTAGTGCTTAAGGGCGGCTTCTACTTGTGGGTCATAGTCGCTGCTGGCCAGCAGAGTAGCGGGCTCGAAGCTACGTGCGGTATAGCTGTTGTTGGGGCTGCTTGAGGCTACGGCTGGGCCACTCATTTTTATCATGTTTAGGCCTACGTTGCCTTGCTGGTGGCTGGCTGGGTTTTGTAATTGTAAGATACGGCCATCCCAGTTGAATAGCATGCTGCTTTTTACTTGCTTTTGGCCACTCTGACTAACCGTAAAGCTTAGCTGTTTGTTGTTGATGGGAAACCAATAACCTTTTTCAGTGAAGCTTTTTTGTGGTTCTAGGTAAGTGGTTTGCAGTTCGGCGCTAAAGTCTGGCTTGAGGCTAAGATCCACCACGCGCCCCGAGCCAGATGCTGTTGGCAGTTTCACCTGATAGTAGCCCGCTAGCGCTGCGATATCTTGTGTAAAGGGGCGGCGCGCGCAACCTTGATAGTTTTTGCCCTGGTAGCTGAATTTGGCACTATAAGAATAGACGCTGTTAACCATGGTGCCTAGGCAGCGTTGTTGAGTGACCTCTAGCAATAATTCATCACTGGATTGCCAGTAATGTAAGCCTTGGTCAATACCGCTGCGGCTAATGGTTTTGCTGACCGAGCTAGAGGGCGTAGAAAATTTAATTTGGTTGGCCTGAATATCAATGTGCCAGTCCGGCTCATTTCCCCAAGCGCTAAGTTCGTCGATCTCTTTCTGGCAACCTAGTCCTTCGGCCGCCACATACTGCCATTCTAATGGAATAACTTTGGCAGGGTAGTCGGCTTGCGGTGCCTGTTTGCTGACGTTGTCAAAGCGAGCGCTAAACTCGACATAGGCTTGGCTAGGTTTAGCAAAGCCTTGTAGCAGCTGGCGGTCACTGGCTGATAATTCCACCCAGTATTGGGTCTCTCCGCCACAGGGGGTGAAAGTGGCGCTTTGCTTTTTAAGGTTAAGCTGCCCTTTAAGTGGCGTGGCCGGGTTGAGCTTGGCCGCCACTTTAACTGGTTCTACTTTTTTCGGGACAGGAGTGGGCTCTGGGCTAGATGAGCACGCCGTTAAGGTCATACTGCCAATTATCGTCGTGCCAAGTAGTTTAATAAGCCTCATTTTCCGTCCTCTATTCGTTACAAATCAAAGGTGCCGATTAAATATTCGGCTACGCCATTTTCCTTGTTGCTAAGTGTTTGTTCTAAATGAGGTAATGTCAACTTCAAGCGATCATGCGCATTGGCCATGATCACACCTTTTCCGGCTAAAGTAAGCATTTCTTTGTCATTTAAGCCATCACCAAAAGCAATGCAGTTTTCTGCAGCAATGGATTTTTGCTCCAAGACCGCTTTTAGCGCTTCACCTTTGTTGGCTTTTGCGGTCATTACCTCCAAACAGTCGGGCAGTGAAAAGGTAATGTTGAGGCTGTCGCCAAAAAGCGCTACTAAGTCTTTTTCTAGCTCAACTAATATTTCGTGGTCGGCGACAAAAAACAACTTACAGATGTGTTGGTGTTCTAAGTCGTTAAAGTCGATGATTTGGTAATCAAAGCCTGAATGCTTATTGAAGGAGCGAACGTAATCGTTTTCTTCTTCAACATACCAGTTGTCTTCGTGGTAGATGTTGCGGTGCAGCTTATACTTGCGGCTGACTTTTAAAATAGTCTCAATTTCTTCGGGTTTTAAATCGGCGCGGTATAACACTTCACCCTCACGGTTATGCACGCGCGCGCCGTTAGAGGTAATTAAATACATCGGAAAATCGAACTGTGCGGCAATCGGACAAACATCGATGTAGTGTCGCCCGGTGGCGATGAGAAATTTCACATTTTGCTGATACAAACGGGCAATGGTTTGCAGGGTATGTTCAGAAACTTGATGGTCGGGGTTGAGTAGAGTGCCATCGAGGTCGCTAGCGATGAGGTGATACATAGTTACTCCTTGGTTAATCCTGTTACTGCGGATTTAACCTTCGTTAGTCTGCTGCGCGAAGAAGTCGAGAATTTTGCTTAAGGCGGGATTGCGGATCGCATCGCGCTCAAACATAATTTCGTGCTTGGCCCCAGTCAGAATAGAAAACTGGTTGGCAGCTGCCGACGAAGAATTAAGGGCTTGAAAAAAGCTACGCTGCTCTTTTGCCGTTACTATTTGATCTTGCTCTGCTTGTAATAATAGTAGTGGAAGGGTGATCTTGTGAGCCTCATCGATGCATTGTTGCATCGCCTTGAAGCTTTCAGTTAACCAGCGGTTGGTTGGGCCGCCGAGTTGTATTTGCGGGTGCTGCTGGTATACCTCAAGCATTTTTTGATAACGCGCTGGGCTATGGGTTAAGCGATTGTTGGCAAAAGACTTTGGCCGGTAATCGCTTTGCCCTATGGCGTAATGGGGGGCGCGTTTAAAACCTTGCTCTAGTTGCAAGAAAGCACGGCTTAAACCTTTTGCTAGCGGTTTGGGTATGGCTCCAAGGTTTATGCCAAACATCGGTGCCGATAATGCCACCGCATTAAAATCGGCAGGCTGTTGTTGTAGATAGCGAGCCACAATTGCCCCGCCCATGGAATGCGCCAGCAGAAACTTATACTGGTAGTGGTGTCTGGCTACTTGTTGTTTGATGAGGCTGGCTAGGTCGTCTACGTAGTATTGAAAGTTGGCCACATCGCCTGGCTGTTGTTGAGCACTCTCACGGTCGGATAAACCTTGGCCGCGGTGGTCAATAATTACTACATCATAACGCTGCTGAGCAAGGTCGTAGGCCAGTTCGGCATACTTTAAATACCCTTCGACACGCCCGGGTGATAAAACAATGAGCTTATTACTGGGCTTAGCTGCGGTTAACTTAAGGTAGTGAATGTTGAGGTTGTTAACACCTTTAAAGCTACTGGGGCTGGCGTATTGCTGCCAATAGGGCTGAATGAGCTCGCTGTAACGCTGAGCTAATTGTGCTTCGGTGCTAAGTAAATAGGGCTCATGGTGCAAAAGCTCCACCTCTCGTAAATTGATTTACCCTTGGAAACTGCAAACTTTGGGGTTAACTCTGCTTTGATTCTATTCGCCAAAGCCCGCTCTTGCCAGTGTTACCAGCATGGGAATTAATAGCAGTACGCCCAATTCTAAACGAATTAGCCAAATAACCGAAGAGTGTTGGCGATAACTGATCATCGAAGGTTTCCCTTGCTTCAAGGCTCGGCGCCAACGATAGAAAGTGGAGGAGGGATAAAGAGACAGGAGCACAACCACAAAAAATAATAGCATTTTTAAGGCAAAGAAGGGGTTATCTAAGTAGGCATGACTGGTACTGCGAAATACAAATAGGCGTAAGGCGCCAGTGGTAAAGATTAATACTGTAGAAAAAGCGTGAGTCGCATCGGCCAGTAATAGCTTTTTCACATCATCTTGAGTCATTCCTCGGCGGAATAGAAAAGCTTCTGAGTAGAGGGCCCCGGCCAACAAAATTATCGCTGTAACGTGCAAACCCGCATTAATGGCCTCAAGTAGACTCATTGATCCTTACCCATGAAATAAAATAACATTAGAAAGCGTTATCAACGCGATGGCGGATAGTACTGCAAAAACATCCATGATGCTATACCCTAACAGCCCAAAGTACATGACGTCCAGAGGGTAAGGAAAGGTTTTATGAAGGGAAAGCTGTTGGCTTATGGCTTGTTGATATTACCGCCACTATTTTGGGCTGGAAATTTTATTACTGGGCGTTACATTTCAGAACAAATTCCTGCAATGTCATTATCTTACTGGCGTTGGACCTTGGCCATGTTGCTTGCTTTGCCCTTGGTATTTTCAAGCATGTGGCGACAGCGGGAGCTGATTGCACGGCACTGGTTAGTGATTAGTGTTTTGGCTTGTTTGGGCGTGGTGAGTTTTAACTCTTGTGTCTATATTGGTTTGCAAACGACCACTGCAACCAATGCCTTAATTATCAATTCAATGATCCCTATATTTATTCTGCTGCTGAGTAGCCTGTGCTTGGGGTATAAGATGTCGTTACGTCAAGGTGTGGGAATTGGTTTGTCATTTTTTGGGGTATTGGTGTTATTGCTGAAGGGGCAATGGCAGCACCTCGGTCAGTTGCAAATTAATTCGGGCGACAGTTGGATAGTGTTATCGTCTTTGGTGTGGGCCTTGTACTCGATAGGCTTGCGCTATAAACCCAGCGAGCTAAGTGGCGCGGCTTTTTTGGGTTGTACTTTGGTGATTGGCTCTTTAGTGCTTAGCCCATTTTATTGGTTGAACTTACCCGAAGCGGCGTTCCCATTAACGCATGATACACTTTGGGCCTTAGCCTATGTGTCCATTTTCCCCTCGTTATTGGCTTATTTAGCATGGAACTATGGGGTAAAAGTAGTGGGTGCAGGTATGGCGGGCCAATACATTCATTTAATGCCGCTATTTGGCGCGATATTAGGGCTGGGGTTATTGGGCGAGCAATTGCTTGCATACCATGCTTGGGGCGCTTTGTTTATCGCACTTGGTTTGCTGGTGGCTTTATTACCCTTCAATGCTGCCATCCGCGGGTGGCTCTCCCACTTCAAAACGCACTAAGCGCGAACCTTGGATGGTTAATTCGCCGCGTAGGTTTTGGCTAAGCTGCTGATATTGACTGCGCTTTAATGTGAAACGCCTAGCTTGGCCGCCTTCGAGCGGGGTAAAATCAACAAAGTAGCGGTAGCGTAGCTGTCGACCGTCATTGTGCTTGCCTGGACGGGTGATGGGTTGTTCCTCCAATTTAGAGACTCTGACCCAAAGTTTACGCATGGGTTGCTGGTGATCCCAGCGCCGTTGCTGAACATTCCGCCATAACTGATAAACCACCATAGCTGCAATCAGCGCCATTATTATAAACCACCACCAAGGCATACGAATCCTCTCTGTTGTTAAGCGTTATCAATACTATTTTTGTTTACCTTAAGTTACTAAGTTTTTATCTTTATTTACGGATCCGTCAAGCCAAGAAAACTAATAGCCTGTGCTTAGCCTGCTTGTTATGCTGCCCTTAGTGAGTGTATTTAAGTTGTTAAAATGAGGTAGGAGCCGGTCGATTTGCAAGCTCAAAGCACACGTTTCTCTGCATGGCAAAGCCTACTTCTTAGTAGCCTTTTGTGTTGCTGCCTTGTGGCTTGGGGCGCGTTAGCCAACAGCTCTATTCGCCCTGCGATGCTAGCGGATTTAGATAATGCGCAATGGTTAGGCTGCCCTGAAACCCGTCTTAAAGGACTGCAACTCAATGGTTTTCCCCTGCAGCTGGAATTAGAACAGCTAGAACTCAAATTGGCTTGTATGCGCAGTACTCAGCAGTCCGTCGCGTCTTTCTCACTATCTCAGTTTAAAGTTCCTTTAGAACAGCTATTCAGCCAAATGTTGGCTTGGACAGATGAGCTGCCAGTTAGCCAAATTAAGGTAAAGCGGCTCAGGATTGAGCTTAATTCCACTACCTCAATTCATGGAGAACTGACCCTTAGGCAGCAAACAAAACTATGGCAAGCTCAGTGGCTGGGGGATGATGGTAGCCAGTTAACGGTCTTGTTGCAGCCAAGCCGTCAGCAACTCAAGCTAAACGGGCTGGCGCAGCCAAGTTTAATTAAAGCACTTAGCGTTTTATGGCCGTCTTTAGCTAGCACCCAAGCTTACGGCCCGCTAGAGCTAGAACTTAATCTAGTAAATTTTGAGGATTTACAACTCGATTTTCGCCTGAACTTGCCGCGGTTACGCGCTCAAGTGGATGCACAGTTAAGCGGCTGGGAAAACTGGCAGTTGTTGGTGAATAGCGCATCTTTTGAATTTGCCCAGAGGCAGTTACCTGCGAGCCATTGGCAGCTGCAAACCGGTCGTTGGCAAGTGGATATTGAACAATGGCAAGCCAGTGGGCAGGGGCAATGGCAAGTTGAGCCGCAATTAAGCGTGCAAGGCTCGCTAAACAGCAGGCAATTGCCGATGCTACAACAGAGCATTTATCCTTTGGCTGGCGCTGCTGAGTTGCTATCAGGAGCGGGCCAGTTGGACTTTTCGTGGCAAGCAAAGCAGCTAAGTGGTCATGTGGCATTGGATTCGCTAAATGCTTTATGGGGTGAGCAGCGTTTTACTGAAGGGCGCTTAAGTGGTGATTTTAGCTTTCAGCCCAAGCAAGGCTGGCTGCATTCTGGTAGCCTTCATCTACAAACTTGGAATGTGGGCATACCGCTCAGTAATTTGAGTGCAAGTTGGCAACAGCAACAAGCTGCACCATTAGATGAATTGACGGGCTTGCAGCTGACTCAAGCGAGCTTTTCACTATTGGGTGGGCAGGCTGAGTTAAAGCCTTTTTATTTAGATTTTCCCACTCAGGCGGTGGTGCGTTTACGGCGTATTCAGCTGGCCGAGTTGGCTGCGCTTTATCCTGAATTAGGTTTAGCGATAACAGGCTCGGTATCGGGGCGTTTACCCTTAGAGCTTAGCCGGCATGGGCTGGCAATTGCGGCAGGGGAAATGGCCGTGGTGGAGCCAGCTGGTAAGATAAGCCTAAGTCACCAGTCTTTAGTGGCGCTAAAAGCCCAACATTCTTCTTTGGATTTTGCGTTAAGCTTATTAGAAGACTTTGACTATGAAACACTTGCAGCCAATGTTGATTTTGCCGAAGATGGGCAATTAGATATGCAAGTAAAACTGTACGGGCGAAACCCTAAGGTTAGCTCGCGGCCGGTGGCGTTAAATTATCGTCATCAAGAAAACATCTACCAGCTTTTACGCAGTTTGCGTATTGGCGATCAATTGTCAGGACAACTGCAGCAATGGATAGACGAACACTCTGCGCCGCCCTCGGATTAATGCTGAGTTTGGCAGCCTGTACTCCCAAGGTAGAAGTGGCGGTGGATAAGCCGATCACGGTGAATTTGAATGTTAAAATTGATCATGAAATTCGCGTCCGAGTAGATAAACAATTGGATGACTTATTTAGTGATGAAAGCGGATTGTTTTAGGAGCGCATAATGAACAGCAAAACGTGGTTAGTTGCCTTATTGTTGAGCCTAAGCTTTTCGGCTTTGGCCATCGATTTGGATCAGGCAAAAACTCAGGGCTGGGTTGGTGAGCAAACTAACGGTCTATTAGGCGTGGTAAGTCATCAGTCTGAAGTGCAACAACTGGTTGAGAAGATTAATCAGAAGCGTCTAGATAAATATCGACAAATCGCCCAAGAAAATGGCCTAGATGCTAAGCAAGTGGCTATTCTGGCAGGTAAAAAGGCCATTGAGCGTAGTGATAGCGGAGCTTATATTCAAAGTCCCAATGGCGAGTGGCTCAAAAAGCCCTAGTTTAAAGGTGCTCCGCTTGGCTTCGGCACGGTAGGAAGGTTGTCCTTAATCAGTTTGATAAACTGGTTGCCAGACCAACTACGTTTATACACTAAACCAAAGTTGTAGTTTTCTGCGGGTTTAAATGGGCGAATGGCAACTTGGTCAAGATTAGATAGGTCATAGGCGGTAATTGGGTTAATTAGCGCCATACCTACGTTGTTTGCCACCAGCGCACAGATTGCTGCGATGTTGGCTTCGGTTTTTCCTGAGATACGAACGTTGTTGCGGGCAATATGCATTAGTAATTGGTCGGCAGCCAAATTTGGTTGGTTGGGGATCACTAAGTGCTGGTCTCGAAAATCTTCAATACTGATGCTGGACTTAGCGGCCAGTGGATGGTTAATCGGTAATAAGCATACCGCTTCTACTTTACATAACTCTTCTACCATTAAGGTTTGACTGCTTACTGGCAGGGTAACAAAACCTGCATCAAAATGGCCCCCTTCTACTGCTCTCACCACGTCGGCACTGGCTAGAATATCGAAAGAGATGTTGTAACCAGAGTTTATTTTTAAAATGGCAGCGATAATTTTGGGCACAAAGGCAAAGCCCAAGCCGGGTACAGCCGCTAAGCGAATACGTGAAGCACCAAATTCGCGCAAAGCGACAATGCTATGTTTCATTTCTTCAAGGTTGCCCAATAAGCCTAATATTTCAGCATACAACTCATCGGCTTCGGGGGTCGCAATTAAGCGCTTTTTATAGCGATTAAACAGCGGCATACCGAGGTTTTTCTCCAGTAACGCCAGTGAGCGACTCACTCCGGATTGGGTAATGCCCAAGTCCTTAGCTGTACGGGTAGCGGTTCCTGTTTCATAGAGTACTTTAAAAATAATTAATGACTTCAGCGAGTTGAGGTTAATTTCCGACATGTAGCAGCTCTCTTAAATAGCGTCAGCGCCACCCTATAGTGACTATCCCTAATGGCATTATATGATTAAAAGTCATCAAATGATGAAAAAACATTATAATTTACAATGACTATGCCCTCTCTATAATGAATTTCAATGGGTTCTGGCATTTTTTACTTATAGGGATGTAAGGGATTGTAATGACAGAAAATAATGCTTTGTTTTATCAGACCAGTGAAGATGCTCCGGTGATCGACCGAGGTGAAGGCATCTATTTATGGGACCGCGATGGCAAACGCTATATCGATGCTTGCTCTGGTGCGATTACCTGTAATCTAGGTCATAAACACCCTGCTATTGAAACAGCCATGCGCCAGCAAATGCAACAAGTCGCTTTTAGCTATCGAACCCAATTTGAAAACCAACCGGCTATCGATTTAGCTCAACAATTGGTTGAGATCACCGAGGGAGATCTCGATAAGGTGTTTTTTGTTGGAGGTGGCTCGGAAGCGGTAGAAAGTGCTATGAAACTGGCCCGTCAGTATTTTTTTTGCGTTGGTCAGCCGCAGCGTAAGCACTTTGTTTCTTTGTCTCCTTCTTATCATGGCAGTACCTTGGGGGCTTTGGGACTAACCAGTTACCAACCGCTCGAACAGCCTTTTGTCGACATCGTTAATCCTGCGATTAAAGTTCCCGCTCCTGATTTATACCGATATCGCGAAACCAGTGTAGAGCAACATATTGAAGCCGTCTTACAGCAAACTGAGCAAGCCATTCAGCAGGTAGGCGAAAACAAGATTATTGCCATAGTGTTAGAGCCCGTTGGCGGAGCCAGTACCGGAGCCAGACTGCTTACTCAGCAGTATTACGATGGCATTAAAGCACTTTGTCAGCGTAGCGGTTGTTTGTTGATTTTAGATGAAGTGTTAAGTGGGATGGGCCGCACTGGTAAGTGGATGGCCTACCAACATTGGAATATTAAGCCTGATATTTTGGCCCTAGCTAAAGGTTTAGGTTCAGGGTATTACCCAGTAGCCGCGATGATGGCAAAACAGCACTTAGTTGACCCTGTCTTAGCCAATGGCGGCTTTCAGCATGGCCATACTTACGCCGGCAATCCCTTGGCCTGTGCCACCGGTTTGGCGGTGATTCAAGCGATGAAAGATCAATCTCTAGTCGAAAACTCGCAGTTGCAAGGGCGCTATCTACGAGCGGGTCTAGAAGAGCTGCAGCGTCGTTACCCGATTATTGGTCACGTTAGAGGCATTGGTTTACTACAGGGCATTGAGTTTGTGCAAGACCCTGAAACGAAGCAGCCGTGGCCAGCAGACTTGAATGTATTCAACAAAATTACCGCCATCGCTAAGCAGATGGGTTTGTTAATTTATCCCCGGCGCAGCCTAAACGGAATACAAGGCGATCATGTATTAATTGCTCCACCACTTACCATCAGCAGTGAACAAATCGATGAGATTATTTCGCTGTTAAGTGAGGCTTTAGCCGTGCTTGAAAACAGCTGTCGAGAGTAGCTTAAGTCTCGTTATTAACGCTAAGTAACATTCATTATTAAAAGGAAATTAATATGTTTATTCGATTACTACTAAGTGCTTGTATGGGCATTTCGCTTGTCTTAAGCAGCGTGGTGCAAGGCGCCGATGAACTGGCTAAAGTTGAGCAAGCTCAGCAACTCAGTTTTGCCTTAAGTGGCGCCTACCCTCCGTTTAATTATGTGGATGATGAAGGTGAACTGGTTGGCTTCGATGTGGAAATAGGTAAGGAAATAGCCCGCCGTATTGGGGTTGAAGGCAAGCCTGTCGCTACAGCGTGGGATGGTATTATCGCTGGTCTGTTGGCTAAGCGTTATACCACCATTATTGGCTCCATGGCTATCACTGAAGAACGTTTAAAAAACATTGATTTTTCTGACCCATATTATCGTTCTGGCGCCCAGCTTTTCATTAAACAGGGTAGTCAAGTGAAAGGCATTGGGGATCTTAAAGGAAAGAAAGTGGGTGTTACCTTGGGTACCACTTTTGAAGGTTGGTTACGTAAAAATGCCCCAGAAATAGAAGTACGTACCTATAAGGGCGTACCTCAGCTGATTATGGAAACCCAATCTGGACGAATCGATGGCTTTGTATCTGACCGAATGATTGGCCTGATGGCGATTCAAAAAAATAACTTTCCTTTGGAAATGGTAGGGGAGTTGCTTTATCCCGAGTTGGTGGGGATTGCTTTAAATAAAAACAATCCGCAACTGTTGAAAGCGATTAACGGTGCATTGAGTGATATGCAAGCAGATGGCACCTATACCCAGATCAGTACCAAGTACTTTGGTACAGACATACGATAAGGACGGCTTTCATGTTTGATTGGGCAATCATTGTTAAATACATGCCGATCCTCGGTGAAGCGGCGATATTGACGCTATATATCGCCGTTGTTGCACTGGCTTTGGGACTGGTGTTTGGGCTTGCAGCGGCACTTGCTAAGGTATCGAATAACGTCGTGCTACGCGCTATTGCCAGCTTTTATATCTGGCTGATCCGCTCCACTCCTTTATTGGTTCAGCTGTTCCTGATTTATTATGGATTGCCCCAGTTTGGATTAGATTTATCACCGTTTCTATCAGGCGTATTAGGTCTGGCGCTCAACGTGGGGGCCTACAATGCCGAAACGATCCGTGCTGGTATTCAATCAATTGGTTTAGGCCAAACCGAAGCAGCTAAATCGATTGGTATGAATCACGCGCAAACCATGCGGCGGATTATTTTACCCCAAGCGCTACGTAACATTATTCCCCCGCTGGGCAACAACTTTATCATCTTGATCAAAGATACTTCACTGGTTTCCACCATCACCTTGGTGGAGCTCACCATGAAAACTCAGCAGTTAGTAGGGACTACCTACAAACCTTTTGAGTTGTATTTAGCGGCAACTATTCTCTACGCAATTATGACCTCGGTAACGGCAATGTTGCTACACAAGGTGGAGCGACGTTTACACATGAAAACCAAGAGGAGCTAGTGATGAGCGAGACAATTGTAAAAGTCGATAAGCTGAAGAAAAACTTCGGTAGCTTGGAAGTGCTTCGAGCAGTTGATTTGGATGTTAAAGCCGGTGAAGTGATCGTAATTATTGGCCCAAGTGGCAGTGGTAAAAGTACTTTATTACGTACTTTGAATCATCTGGAAACTCCCAGTGGCGGCACTATTATCGTGAACAATACCTTGGTGAATGATGACAAGCTCAGTGGACGAATGCTGGAGAAACACCTATGCAAGGTGAGAACCAATCTCGGCATGGTGTTCCAGCATTTCAATCTTTTCCCGCATATGAGCATTTTGGAGAATATTATTGAAGGGCCCACGGTGGTGCTGAAACAGGACCGCCAGCAGGCGATTGATAAAGCCTTAAAGCTGTTAGATAGCGTTGGCCTAGCCGATAAGAAAGACGCTTACCCAGATATGCTCTCTGGCGGACAAAAGCAACGGGTGGCGATTGTACGAGCGATGGCCATGGACCCAGAAGTATTGTTGTTTGATGAACCCACCTCTGCTCTCGACCCAGAGTTAGTAGGTGAAGTGTTGAACGTGATGGAGAAACTCGCACGTGATGGTATGACCATGTTGATAGTGACCCATGAGATGAGTTTTGCACAAAAAGTGGCAGACCGAGTGATCTTCATGGACGGTGGTTACATTGTTGAGGAAGGTACGCCTGAGCAAATATTTAGCGCTCCCCAACACCAACGTACCCAGCAGTTTTTAGCGAGCATCCATTCATGAAAAAACAACGACAATTGACCGAGACTATTGCTCAAATACCCTCTGGTGCCAGCATTATGGTGGGGGGGTTTGGCTGTCCTGGAACACCATTTAGTTTGTTAAATGAGTTGTTGCGTCAGGGGCAAGATCATCTCACTTTAATTAAAAACGATGCCAATGAAAGTGGTATTGGTATTAGCAAGCTAATTGAAAATGGCCAGGTCGATAAGCTGATTACCACTCATTTGGGTTTAAATAAACCAGTAATAGAAATGATGAATAAGGGGGAGCTGGAAGTAGAGTTTCATCCTCAAGGGATTTTGGCAGAGAAAATCCGTACTGCCGGAGCAGGTAGCTTCGGTTTTCTGTCTGATATTGGTTTAGAGTCGGAAATCACTCTACCTGAGCAAGTTTTAGAATGGCAAGGCCAACGCTATAAGGTGGAAATGGCTCAGTTTGCTGATTTTGCCTTGATTCATGCAGCGGAGGCCGACGATTACGGCAATTTGGTTTACCAGTCTTCGGCAATGAACTTTAGTCCTTTGATGGCCATGGCGGCCGAAACGGTCATCGCAGAAACTGCCAGTTGTCACCGCCCCGGAGAGCTTGTTCCTGGGCAAGTGCACACGCCTTCGGTGTTCGTCAATAGCCTTGTGGTACTGGATAAGCTGTCAACCGAATACGGAGCATTAAGCCATCATGTCAAATACTAAGCGCATCATTCAACGAGCGGTACGTGAAGTTCAGCCGGGCTCGGTAATAAACTTAGGCATTGGCCTTCCTTCGCTGATTGTTGAACATTTACCACGGGAAATGGAAGTACTGATCCATTGTGAAAATGGCGTATTGGGCGCGGCTGAGCAGCCAGCCGCCAATGATATTGACCCTTTTTTAATCGATGCCGCCGGGAGTTACATTTCGACTCGTGCTGGAGGATGTTACTTCGACAGTGCAGTGTCTTTCGCGATGATCCGACGAGGCAAGATCGATTTGAGCATGATCGGGGCTTTTGAAGTCGATCAACAGGGCAACCTAGCCAATTGGAAAATCCCTGGTCGTTTCTCGCCGGGCATCGGCGGAGCGATGGAATTGGCGCAGAAAACGCCGCATTTGGTGGTGCTAATGACTCATTGTGATAAGCAGGGGCGACCTAAGATCCTGCAACGTTGTCGGCTACCTTTAACAGCTAAACGTTGTGTCTCAAGGATTATTACCGACAAAGCGGTGATGGATGTCACCGAGCTGGGCTTGGTATTACGAGAAAAGGCGCAAGAAATAAGCCTTGATGAACTATTAAACATCACCGAAGCGGAGCTGATTATCCCATCCGAGGTGGCTGATTTATGAGTGTGAGCCAGCTAGAACAAGCAATTCTCGACAGTTGTGAGCAAGTTTTTGAAGATGCCTTGAGCTTTACTGAAGACATGGTGCGTCATTACAGCGTACTCAATCAGGAACAAGGGGTATTAGATACGGTTGAGCGGCAGTTACAGCAATTGGATTTGCCGGTACAGCGAGTCGCAATGAAACATAGTGTTTTGTGTGGTCATTCTCTGTATGCGCCAGTGCCTTGGGACCATGAGCACAAATACAACCTAGTCAGTCAGCTTAATCGTGGTGCCCAGGGGAAAACTTTGGTGCTCAATGGTCACCTTGATGTGGTGAGTGCAGACCCTGCCGATATGTGGACCTGTCCACCTAATCAACCGTGGCGTAAAGACGGCTGGCTTTACGGGCGTGGCGCGGGTGATATGAAGGCCGGGGTCGCCGCGATGACTTTTGCCGTGCATGCGATTCGTCGAGCCGGCTACCAAATCACTTCACCGTTAATCTTGCAAGCTGTGGTAGAAGAAGAGTGTTCAGGTAATGGTGCTTTAGCTTGTATTCATCAAGGTTTTGGTGGCGATTTCGTACTTATTCCCGAGCCATTTGGCCCGCAAATTTATGCCGCTCAAGTGGGGGTATTGTGGTTTAAGTTGGTGGTGCGGGGGCGACCGGCGCATGTATTAGATACGGCGGCGGGAGATAACGCGATTGAAAAGTTACAGAAGCTGATCCCTTGGCTTAAATCTTTAGAGACAGAGCTAAACGAACAATATCGTGCTGTGCCTTATCAACAGATGAAGCAGCCTTATAACCTGAATATCGGCAAGATTAAGGGCGGAAATTGGGCATCGAGCGTGCCGGCCCATGCTGAACTCGAGGGGCGGATCGGTTTTCCACCGGGAATGAGTGCTAACGAAATCATGCAGAAAGTCAGTGATTGCATCGAGCAGGCCGCATCCAAAGAACCGGCTTTTGCTAGTCAAAAACCGCTACTGCGTTTTCATGGTTTTCGTTCTGAGGGACATTTGGTTGATACTGGCCATGCAGGTGTGCATTTGTTGGCTGATTGTCACCATAGCCTAGTGGGTGAAGAGGCGAAACATTACATTTCTACTTGCACCACCGATTTACGGGCATTTCATTTCTATAACCGCACCGCTGGTACCTGCTATGGCCCGGTGGCGGAAAATATTCATGGGGTGGATGAACGGGTCAACATTGACTCTATCCGGCAAACCTTAAGAACTTATGCCTTGTTTATAAGCCGTTGGTGTCAGTTGGAGAAATTATGAAAGCTGTTTTTATAGGTCACTATCAACGAAGTGCTTTTAGCCGTGCTCACCCGAAAAAAACTGAAGTGGATGAATTTGCTCAAATACGTGGGGATCAGCTTCTGGCGAAATTGATTGACCACGCGCTCGAACTCACCCAGATAAGCCCCACTGAAGTTGATGACCTCTCTATTGGTTGTGCACTGAGTGTAAAAGACCAGTGGAGTTTTGGCGGACGTTACCCCTTGTATCAAAGTCGTCTTGGCGACCAATGTGCTAGTCGTAGTATTGACCAACAATGCGGTTCTGGTATTGCAGCCCTGCGCTCTAGCGCCTTAATTATTGGCTCTGGTGCGGCAGATATAGCGATTGCGGGTGGCTATGAAAATATGACTCGGCTCCCGATGGGGCCAAGTCTATTTCAACAAGGCATACTCACTGTGCCTGAACACACCGCTAAACCCTACCAAATGGATGTGGTAATGAATATGGGGCTAACAGCCGAAGGGCTGCTTGAGAAAGCGGGTTTAAGCCGTAGCCAATTGGACGAGTTTGCAGTTAGTTCTCACCAGCGAGCAGTAGCAGCTCAGCAAAATGGCTATTTGGCTGAAGAAATCCTGCCTTTGGCTGCGTCTGGCGAAGCGATACTAAAAGATGATGCCAATATTCGCCCACAGACCTGCATGGAAAAGTTGGCTGAATTGACAGCGGTATTTCGTGAAAACGGCGCTGTAACGGCGGGGAATAGTTCCCCTTTAAGCAGTGGCGCAGCTTTAAGTCTGCTGCTGAGTGAGTCGGCTTTACAACAGTATCAAACTGAGCCTTTAGCAAGAATTGTAGCCTGTGCTGATCGCGGTACGCAGCCTGAATTGATGGGACAAGGTGTTGTTCCAGCAGTAGAGCGTGTATTGAAGATAGCCAATTTGAGCCCTGAGCAAATTGATTTTTGGGAAATCAATGAGGCCTTCAGTGTGGTGCCTTTGTATGCCATGCAACAATTGGCAATTGACCATCAGCAAGTGAATGTTAATGGCGGGGCCCTAGCACTTGGTCACCCCTTGGGGGCGAGTGGAGTTCGCTTAGTGGGAACCCTCGCCCGTACCCTACAGCAGCGCAAGGGGCGCTATGGTATTGCGGCCGCCTGTATTGGTGGTGGGCAAGGGATTGCCATGTTGATTGAACGTTGTTAGTCGTAATACCTATCGGCTTTGCTGCTCTAGCTTATTAGCCACTTCGATTAAGATTGCTTGGTAAACTTGCCAGCATTGCTGTAGCGGCGGTTGTGCATGTTCGCTCTGTTTTAGTTGTTGCAAACAGTAGTGTAAGGCTGGGCTACAGAGTAACGCCGCTACGCCTTGTAATTGCAACTCCAGAGCCGGGCTGCTGCGTTTATCCAATAGTGCTTGTTGAATTAGCGCCTGTTCTTGCTCGCTACCAGCGAGAAAGTCCTCTAGCCAACGCCGCAGAATCTGCGGATTGTTAAATTGGGTTTCCAGCTTAAACCAGTCTATGGTGATTTTATTCATGGCTTGGGTGTGTATAGCGGTGAAGGAAACTCCATGACTGATGGGCTGTCATGAATTTTGGCGGGACCGACTTTGTCAACTTGATCTATGCGTAAGATGTTGTGCATAGGTAAGTAAGTGCGCTCGACGCCGGTGAACTCTGTTTTCAGTTTCTCTTCGCTGGGGTTAACTACGACTTGGGCGCGATTATTAAATACAAACTCGCTTACTTCGATAAAGCCAAATAGCCCACTTTGTTGGACTTGCTTGGCGTAGAGTTCGTAGTTTTTCCCGTTATTAATAAAATTAACTCGATATAGTTGTGACATCCTTTCCTCGCTGATTACAGCTTATGGCGAGTGACTACCGTTATGGTAATTTTAAGGGGAACTTAGTCATTTAGGCTAGTGTTTGCGTGGTATCTATTGTTTGCCGCGAAATAACGTAAACGATTCTGAAAAAATGATTTGCGAAACAAGTTTTAGTTATGTACTAGTTGCTTGTTACTGTCAGTAAAAAGGCAGCCTAGGCTGCCTTTTTATTAATTGGTGCTAGTTTCGCTGGGCGACACGGGGTTGAACTCAGCGATTTGGTTTGGATCAACACCTAACTCTTGGCATGCATCTAAAAATGACGCCCCAGTATGGCACATCAAGATGTCGATGGCCGGGAGCAAACTCGGTACTTCTGACATGCGTGGCTCCAACAATTGTTAATGAAAAAATATAAACGCGGCTACACTTTCCCACAGTTTGCTGACTTCCCCAAGAGATCTAGATCACGTTATTAATGATGGTTTTTTAAGCTAATTTACTAAGCTTGTACCACAGAACTAGTTATTAAACGGGATTCTTTTGTTAATCAACAACCTATGGTTTGTTGGTTAAATGTTAATAAATAAAAATAATTTGTGGTCTGCTAAGCAAGCCAATACACTGATTGAGCCTAAAATTACCATTTAATGAACAAGGAAAGCTATGCTCGAATATTATCCAGTGGTTAAACATTTACACATGAGTTTAGCCATGCTCAGCATTTTGGGTTTTATGTTTCGCTGGATCTTGGCACTATTCGGTTCCCCTTTACTAAATAAATCTTGGCTAAAAATATTCCCTCATATCGTGGATACAGCCTTATTAGCCGCTGCCATTGTCTTATGCGTGGTACTTCAGCAATACCCTTTGGTAGAAGCCTGGCTAACTACCAAGGTGGTATTATTGGTGGTGTATATTTTGCTAGGGATGTTCGCCTTAAAACGGGCACCTAATCAATGGGTACGATTATTGGCAGGAATCGCGGCCATTGCCGTTTTTGCTCAGCTTTTAGCGGTGGCGTTTAGCCGTTCTCCGCTAGGCTTATTTGCTTAGGAGAGGAAGCTATGCTGTGGGGGGCTTTGTTATCTTTATCACTGACCCTATGGCGTTTTTCCATTATCTATAGTTCTGTGGTTATTACTTGGTTGTACTGCCACTTTAGGGCATTGGATTTTACGCTGGTGGATAGTGGGGTCAATCAGCATAAGGCCATCATTATCGCTATCTACTTTGGCTATTTAGCGTTGTGGTGGCTGCTAAACCCCTACCTATCTAAGGTTAGGCGTCAGCCTCAGCGATAGCGCCAATAAGCCGGTAGGAACAATACCAATACGGTTAAGACTTCGAGACGCCCTAGTAACATACCAAAGGATAACAACCATTTGGCTGAGTCGGGCAGTAGGTGGAAGTTATGGTCTGGACCAATCACCCTACCCAAACCGGGCCCTACGTTAGCCAATGCGGTCATTGCGCCAGATAATGCGGTGACCGGATCTAAACCTAACAGCGCTAAGCCGCTTGCCAGTAGAATTAAGGTAAAGAAAAAAGCAAAGATAAAGGCCACTAGGGAGCGAATATGTTGCTCACTCACCACTCGTCCGTTGTAACGGTGAGGATAAATTCCTCTAGGGTGCACCAATTGCTGCAATTGGCGGGTAAACAAGCCACTAGCTAACTGGAAGCGAAAGATTTTAATGCCGCCAGATGTCGAGCCTGAACAGGCACCGAATAACATCAAGAAGATAAATAATACCGTAGTGAAGTTACCCCAATGGCTGAAGTCGGTGAGGCCATAGCCAGTAGTGGTAACAATGGAAATAATGTTAAAAATACTGATCCGCAAGGCATCTTTTAAAGAGAAGGTACCGTGTAGCCATAGCCACGCACTCATCATGCCGCCAACTACCGCTATCAAAGTAATAAAACCACGCACTTGGGCATCTCGCCAAATATAGTGTAAGTCGCGGTGCTGCAGTGATTGTACCAACAACAAAAAAGGCAGGCCTCCCAGCAGCATAAAGGCGCTACCTACCCAGTGGCTGGCATTACTAAAGTGGGCCATTGATTCATCGGAGGTTGAGTAACCACCTGTGGAAATGGTGGTCATGGCGTGATTAATTGCTTCAAACCAATTCATTCCGGTAAGGTGATAAGCCAGTGCGCAGAATACCGACAACAGTAGGTATACTTTCAGCATGTTACTGGCGACATTTTTGGTTTTGGGTGTGTTTTTATCTGACCAATCGGAGGATTCGGTTTGGAATAAACGCATGCCACCCACGTTTAAGAACGGCAAAATTGCCACACTTAATACGATAAAGCCAATGCCACCTAACCACTGCAGTATAGAGCGCCAAAGTAAGGCACTTTTGGGCATTTCATCTAAACCAGCAAGCACCGTGGAGCCGGTCGTCGTCAGCCCAGACATGGTTTCGAAAAAAGCGTCGGTAAAGCTAATATGGTCGATACGATAAAGTGGAAGAGCACCAAACATACAGGCAATTAACCAAACACAGGTGGTGAGCATGAACATACCCCGTACCGACAGTTTAAACTGTGCTTGTCTACCCCAACGGAGCATTAAAAAGGCCACCGTTTGGGTAACGATGATGGTATAGAAAAACTCCACGTAACCGGGTTCATCGTAGGCCATGCCCATGGCCAGCGGAGCCAACATGAGTAGACTCAATTTAGAAAGAACTAAACCGGTCACAAATAGGATCGGCTTTAGATCAGAGGCTATCATCATAGCGGCTTAGCCTATAAGAAAAATGGACTTGGCTGGAATAAGCGTTCAACTTCGGGGATAAATTTTTTATCCACTAAGAACATCACTACGTGGTCATCTTGCTCAATCATCGTATCGTCATGGGCGATAACCACTTCATTATCTCTAACCACGGCGCCAATGGTGGTGCCCGGTGGCAGTTTTAACTCACCGACGCTGCGTCCCACTACCTTAGAGGTATTGCTATCGCCATGGGCTATTGCTTCAATCGCCTCGGCGGCGCCGCGGCGTAGTGAATAAACGTTAACGATGTCGGCACGACGAACGTGGGTTAATAAGGCTGAAATGGTGGCTTGCTGAGGTGAAATAGCAATGTCGATAGTGCCGCCTTGAACTAACTCTACGTAAGCGCCACGTTGGATTAATACCATTACCTTCTTGGCACCCATGCGCTTGGCTAGCATCGCCGACATGATGTTAGCTTCATCGTCGTTGGTGACGGCGATAAATACGTCGACTTGTTCGATGTTTTCTTCGCTGAGCAGCTCTTGGTCTGAAGCATCGCCGCAAAATACGATAGTATTGTTGAGCATTTCTGCCAGCTGCTCGGCGCGGCGTTGGTTATGTTCGATCAGTTTAACACTGTATTGGCTTTCTAAGCGCTTGGCTAAGGCGGCGCCAATATTACCTCCGCCTACAATCATGATGCGGCGATAGGGTTTTTCTAGCTTTTGCAGCTCCGCCATTACTTGACGGATGTGGTAACTCGCGGCGACGAAAAACACCTCGTCATCAGCCTCGATGACCGTAGTGCCCTGCGGGCGGATCGCTCGTCCTTGGCGGAAAATAGCGGCAACGCGGGTTTCGGTATCTGGCATGTGATCACGTAATACCGATAAGGCGTTACCTACTAAAGGGCCACCATAATAGGCTTTAATCGCGACTAAGCTAACGCGGCCATTTGCGAACTCCATTACCTGTAAGGCGCCAGGATAATCAATTAAGCGGCTAATATAATCTGTCACCAGCTGCTCTGGAGCAATCAGATGATCGAGAGGTACTGCTTCGTTACAGAACAGCGCGTCTTTTTCGGCAAGTAACTCCTCCGAACGGATCCGTGCTACTTTGTTGGGAGTATTGAATAAGGTGTAGGCAATTTGGCAGGCTGCCATATTGGTTTCGTCACTGTTGGTGACCGCTACCAACATGTCGGCGTCGTGAGCACCGGCTTCACGCAATACGTTGGGGTGAGCGGCATGGCCGAACACTACCTGCAAATCAAACTTATCCTGCAGTTCTCGTAAGCGATCTTGATTGGTATCGACAAGGGTAATATCTGATTTTTCACCGACTAGGTTTTCGGCTAGCGTGCCACCAACTTGCCCTGCACCAAGAATAATGATTTTCATTTTCTAACAATACCTTAAGCGTTTATGGCGAATTTTGTAGTGTTACCTTTGAATTCCCTAAAGGCAAGCTCAACTGAGCGTTTTACGCAGTCGCGCATAGTAAAAACCATCCATGTTATTGTCGCCGGGTAAAAGTTGCCATCCGGGTTGTGCTATTGTTTCGCTGCTGTTAATCGGGACTAGCTCTGCATCATCAGTTTGTTGTAAAAAAGCAGCAATTTGCTGGCTATTTTCATCAGGCAGTACCGAACAGGTCGCATAGAGCATCATACCACCGGGTTTTAGCTGCTGCCAAAGTGCTCTTAAAATAGCAGCTTGCAGTTTTACCAATTCGTCAATATCGGCTTCACGACGTAGCCATTTTATGTCGGGGTGACGGCGAATCACCCCAGTAGCCGAGCAGGGCGCATCCAGTAAAATCCTGTCGAAAGGCTGCTGGTTCCATTGTTCAGGTTGGCTGGCATCGGCGCAAATCAGTTTAGCTTGTAGGCCTATACGGCTTAGGTTCTCGCCCACTCGTTTTAGTCGAGTGGCTTCGCTGTCTACTGCAACTAGCTCGGCGAGTTTGGGCTGAAGTTCGAGAATGTGGCCAGTTTTTCCGCCCGGCGCGGCACAAGCATCCAGAACCCGCTCTCCGGCCTGGGCGTTTAATAAGCTAGCGGCGAGTTGAGCTGCGCCGTCTTGTACTGAGCAAGCGCCTTGCTCAAAACGCGGCAATTTATGCACTGCTTGAGCCTTTTCTAAACATAAGCCTTGTTCACCGTATTTAGCCACTTGGCTATTGATTTCTAGCGTTTGTAGTTCTGTTTGATAGGCGCTGCGTTGACCCTGTAAAGCATTCACGCGGATCCACATTGGTGCGTGTTGGTTATTGGCTTCAAGGATCTCGCTCCAGCGTTCTGGGTAGGCGGCCTTGAGTCGTTTGCTTAGCCAACTGGGGTGGCAGTAAAGCAGGCTATCATTCCCTTGTTGTGTGGTTAGTAGTTGTTCGCTTTGGCGCTCGGCGTTACGTAGTACTCCATTCACTAGTTTTTTTAGTGAATGGAGTTTTAGTGCATGAGTGGCTGAAACGGTTTCAGAAACCGCAGCGTGTGCTGGCACTCGCATGTAAAACAGCTGGTATAAACCGACCATCAGCAAGAAATGCCCGCGGCGTGATTTTCCCTTTAAGGGCTTATCCATGAGCTGCTGCAGCATGGCTTCAAAGCGTGGTAACCAGCGTAAGACGCCAAAGCAAAGTTCTTTAACTAGGGCGTGATCGCGGGCGACAACCTGTGGCAGCACTCTGGGCAACATTTGACTTAAGGATTGCCCTTGGTCGACAACTTGAAACAGAATACTGGCCGCTGCCGCTCGGGCACTTAGCTGTTTGTTTTTTGGCTGTTCAGCCATGATTACTCTCCAACACGCTGTTTACCTGAAACCATTCTTTGCGAGCATTCAGTACATCGGCGGCGGCAAGGGCTTTTTTGCCGGGTAATTGAATGGTTTCTAAACGTAAAGCTTGCTCACCTGTAGCCACCACAATGCCGTGTTTATCGGCTTGAACTATGGTGCCGGGAAGTGCTTTTTGTTCTAAGCTTTGCACACTCGCTTGCCATACTTTGATGTTTTGCTCGCCCACCATGAAGTAACTGACCGGACGAGGATTGAAGGCGCGGATGCACCGCTCGATAAACTCAGCAGGTTGATGCCAATTGATACAGGCTTCAGCTTTAGAAAGCTTTTTAGCGTAGTTGGCGAGGCCATCGTCTTGTTTCTCACCAATAAGTTGACCTTGGCTTAAGCCATTAACTGCTTCAATTAACGCCTTTGGTCCCGCTTCGGCCAGTTTGTTGTATAACGAGCCGCTAGTATCGCTGGCTTCAATGGCAATGTCTTTTTTAAGCAGCATATCACCGGTATCGAGTCCGATATCCATTTGCATAATGGTTATACCCGTGTGGCTATCTCCAGCCCACAGAGCTCGCTCTATGGGGGCAGCACCACGCCAACGCGGCAATAGTGAGCCATGCACATTAATACAGCCTAGGCGTGGGCTATCCAATATGACCTGTGGTAATAGCAAACCATAGGCCACCACTACCATTAAATCAGCATTCAGCTCGGCTAGCTGATGTTGCGCAGCTTCGCTTTTGAAGTTTTCTGGTTGGAATACCTCAATATCGTGCTCTAGAGCCAATTGTTTTACTGGGCTGGCCGTTAGCTTTTTACCCCGTCCGGCTGGGCGATCTGGTTGGGTATAGGCGGCTACGATGTGGTGTTCGCTATCGATTAAAGCGGCGAGATGGCGCGCGGCGAAGTCGGGCGTGCCTGCAAAGATGATCCGCAATGGCGTCATGCTGATTTCCAATTGGTTAAATAGTTACTTGCGACGAGCTAGTTTTTCTAGCTTGGTTTTTACCCGTTGGCGTTTGAGTGGCGACAGATAATCAATGAACAACTTACCTTTCAGGTGGTCTAGTTCATGTTGCACACAAATCGCCAACAAGCCTTCTGCTTCGAAGACTTGTTCTTCACCATTTTCATCCAGCGCTTTCACCTTGATTTTTTCGGCTCTTGGCACTTGAGCGCGGTATTCTGGAACCGATAAACAGCCTTCTTCATTAAGCGCTTCACCATCGGCTTCCAGGATTTCTGGGTTGATCAGGGCCAGACGCTGGTTACGCTCTTCTGATACATCGATTACTACTATTTGTTGATGAATGTTGACCTGTGTCGCAGCTAGGCCAACTCCTTCTTCCATATACATGGTTTCGAACATGTTTTCGATTATAGTTCTAACATTATCGTCAATATTATTAACGGGTTGCGCTATAGTACGCAGGCGTTCGTCAGGAAAACGCAATACTTCAAGTACAGCCATAACTTCTGTCTTTAATCTGGTTTTGATAGATTGTTGGTAATTCTAGTCATTTATGTGACTAAAAAACAGCTTTGCTTATAAGGGATGTCGCTGGGAGACACTATGAAAGGGAAAAAATTAGTCTGGCTTTGGGCCTCTTTGTTGTTGTTCGTGGGAAGCGCTATAGCCGACACCCTGAAGCTTAAAGAGGATTTCCCCGAGGTTTACGTGGTAAAAAAAGGAGATACCCTCTGGGATATCTCAGAACTTTATTTACACTCACCTTGGTTATGGCCGCGCCTTTGGCAATACAATCCGCAAATTGAGAACCCACACTTAATTTATCCTGGCGACCGTTTGAGCCTAGTTTACGAAAACGGTGAGCCGCGCTTGGTGCGTAAACGTATCGTTAAGGTTAGCCCCAAGGCGCACATTGAAGAGAAAGTTAAACCGATTCCAACCATAAATTTGTCAGCGATTAGCGCCTTCTTGTCTCATGACCACATTGCTGATGACGCCATGCTAAAAGATGTGCCTTATGTATTGGGTGATAACGATGCGCAATCTCGAATTGCTATAGGTAGAGCCATGTATGCGCGTGGCCAGCTTGCTCTTGGAAAGTACTTCGGTGTTTATCGTTTGTCTAACAAGTACCAAGACCCACTCACAAAAGAGGAACTGGGGCAGAAATTGGATTTTATTGGTGTGGCAGTATCTGAACGCTTGCACGACAACAACATTAGCCAGCTTAAGGTAACCCAGGTGTTAAAAGAGATTAATCAGGGCGATATTATTTTGCCCTTACCTGATCAAGAGCGGCTTCCTGCTTATTTTGTGCCGACCAATAAGCAGTTGGACGACAATGGTTATATCTTATCGGCGGCAAGTGATACCTCGGTAATGAGTCGCTACGATGTGGTGGTTATTAATAAAGGCAGTCGCGATAAGGTGGCGCCAGGGGATATGTTTGCTATCGCTCAGCCGGGGAAAATCGTGATAGATAAAGTAAAGCGTAAGTCTTATGAAGATATGGCGAACAGCTACGATAGTACCTTCAACAATAGTAAGCAAAACGTAGTGCTGCCAAATGAAAAGGTGGGTGAATTAATGGTATTTAAAACCTATGAAAAATTAAGCTATGCCATTATTACTAATAGCAAGGTTACTATTCGCTCCCAGTATTTGGTTGAGAGCCTATAGTTGCTACCTCAGCTATCGGTAGCTCAATATCTGTGTTTAGCTGGCGTGCCGCGCCTTTCGGTGGCACGCTTGCAAGAAGTATTAGCTCACACCGGCACTGATGCTTTGTTTACTGCCAACGAAACACAATTACGTGGTTGGCAGTTTAGCGCTCCGCAAATTTCCGCCTTATTAAAGCCTAACCAACAGCGAATAGATACCACCCTTAATTGGCTTGCCGAATCTGGTTGCCAAGTTGTTGGTTGCTTTGACGCTTTGTATCCTGAGTGCTTGCGTAATATTCAGCGTCCACCCTTGTTGTTGTTTGTTCGCGGCAACCTTAAGTTGTTGACGCAGCCACAGCTGGCAATTGTGGGAAGTCGCCATGCTAGTGTGGTGGCCTTACGTCATAGCCAAATGTTTGCCCAACAGTTAGCTGAACAGGGCTTTACTATCACCAGTGGCTTGGCTCTAGGGATTGACGCCGCCGCGCATCAAGGAGCCTTGCTGGCGCGACCGGATGCCACCATTGCCGTGGTGGCAACCGGCTTGGATAGAGTCTACCCCAAGCGCCATCAACAGCTTGCCCACCAAATTGTTGAACAAGGGGTCATAGTAAGTGAATTTTGGCCGGGAACCGCCGCTAAGGCTAACCATTTTCCTCGGCGTAATCGAATTATTAGCGGCTTGAGCAAGGCGGTATTGGTGGTGCAAGCAGGCTTGCCTAGTGGTTCCTTACTCACCGCTAATTATGCCGCCGAGCAGGGGCGCGATGTATATGCGGTGCCGGGTTCGATTGACGATCCGTTGTATGCTGGTTGTCATCATTTGATTCAGCAAGGTGCTAAATTAGTCACCTCGGCGGCCGATATTATGGACGAGCTAGAGGTTTTTGTAGAATCGCCTATTCCCCTTTCCCAGGGAATGGAGCAAAATATGCAAGAACAAAATTTGCCTTATCGTCAATTGTTGGATAACGTAGCTTACGAGACAACTTCAATTGATGATTTGGTCTTAAGCACTCAACAACCTGTTGATGCTGTACTGGCTCAGCTAACTGAGCTTGAGATATTGGGTGTTGTGGCCGTTGTGCCAGGTGGTTACGTCAAGCTGAGGAGGAACTAACTATGTTTGATATCCTCATGTATCTGTTCGAAACCTACATACATAGTGATGTAGAATTGTTGATGGATCACGATGAGCTTACTGAAGAGCTTAGTCGGGCCGGGTTTCATAAAGAAGAAATCTATAAGGCCTTAGATTGGTTGGAGCAACTTGCCTCGTTGCAAGATAGCGATAAGCAACCTTATTTAAACCCTTCTGAACTCCCTTCATTGCGGGTGTATACCGCTCAAGAGATTACCAAGTTGGATGTATCTTGCCGTGGCTTTTTATTGTTCTTAGAACAAATGAAAGTGCTAAATGCCGAGACTCGCGAAATGGTGATCGACAGAGTAATGGAGTTAGATGGGCCAGAGTTGGAGTTGGAAGACTTAAAATGGGTCATTTTAATGGTGCTATTTAATGTTCCCGGCAGTGAGTCTGCCTATCAGCAAATGGAAGAATTACTGTTCGATCTAGGTGACGGACCGCTTCATTAGTCCGCCTAATCGCTTAAGGCACACCGTTAGCTAGCGGTGTGCCGAGTAACGTTTGTTACTATTACTCTGCTCTTGCGTCTAATCAATAGCCTATTTCTACTATTTTGTTATGCTCAGCACAGTTTAACGAGGTGTAAGCATGTCTAAGATCGACCCTAAATTATTTACCGCCCGTGAGCATGCTCTAGAAAAAGAATATGACGTTTGCCCTAAATGTGGCGGTGAACTTCAGCACCGTAATAGCAAGTCTGGTCCGTTTTTAGGTTGTAGCCAATATCCGAGCTGTGATTATAGTCGACCGCTTCATCAACAAGATCATTCTTTAGAGAAACGGCTCCCTGGAACTGCCTGTCCTGAGTGTGGAGAAGAGTTAATGCTGCGCCAAGGCCGTTATGGCATATTTATCGGCTGCAGCGCTTTTCCTATTTGCCAGCATATCGAATCGGCTCAACCCAAAACACCAACCACGCCTGATATTCCTTGTCCTTCGTGTCACAAGGGTAAATTATCTGCTAGACAATCTCGTTATGGGAAGACCTTTTACGCTTGTGATGCTTACCCAAAATGTTCCTATGCGGTGAATGACCAGCCCTTGGCTAAGTTTTGCCCCGAATGTGGCTGGAAGCTTTTGGTATTGAAAAAAACGGCGGCGGGAAAACGTGAAGTATGTCCACAGAAAAGCTGTAAGTATAAGAGTGAAGTCCTAGCGGATTAGGACGAGTGGCAATAATAAAAAAGGAGAGCCTTGGTTCTAATGCCGTTCACTTAAGGTGAGCGGCATTTTTATTTCTAGCATATTTCTGTGGCCTCGGTTTAACTGTTCTGGGGAAGGTTCTCTCTCTTCTTCCCT
>QGCX01000012.1_pt1 | contig 94486 bp, 80 predicted proteins | sample 4708031 | NCBI WGS metagenome assembly QGCX01 (sample SAMN08941163, study PRJNA450518) | Sediment metagenome, whole genome shotgun sequencing project. | reverse complement strand
TAATCGGTGGGCTGGCGATTTCGTGCAATATGCCGTCGATGCGAAAACGGATCCGGTATTTATGCTCGTAGGGCTCAAAATGTAAGTCGGAAGCTCCACGACGAATGGAGTCCATCAATATCTTATTGATGTAAACCACGATGGGCGCGTCGTCTTCTTTATTATTTTGTTTCTCGTCGAGCCGAGAGTTTTCTTCGCTGACTTCTAAGTCGTTGATGTCTTCATCGGAAATATCACCCAAGTCGAGGTTGGCTGTGTTATCAAGTAAGGATTGAATTGCCTTACTGAGCTTGGTCTCTTCAACTAGAAGTGCTTCTACATGTAGGCCGAAGCTGAAACCAAAATCTTCTAGTGCGCTAACATTGCTTGGGTCGGCCATGGCCACATACAGGGTTTGGTTTTGGCTATATACCGGCAGTACGTGGTGTTTAAAAATCAGTTTTTCGTTGAGAAAACTCTGGGGTATTTCGTTGATCTCGATGGCATCAAGATCCAAAAGCGGAATGCCGAACTGCGCCTCGCAATAATCGGCCAGCGCCTTGCTGGAGAACAACTCGTTTTCTACCAGAACAGTGGTAAAGGCTCGCTGTTCTTGCTGGCTACGCTTATACAGTTCCAGTAGTTGTTGTTCTTTTTCGGGAAAAGAAACGGCCAAGCTGGAAGCTAGGCCGCTTAGTTGTTCAAGAGTCATTTCAAATTAACAGAGAGCCGCTGTGGCACAAGTTTTAGCCCAAGTTACGCCACCATTAGCTACAGTACCAGTAAGGGTATATGTGTCTGTTCCTTCAATACCATTAGCTGCAGCTGGGGTTACTATTATAACAGGTTGCGCGTCGGTGCTACCTGTGAATGCAATGCTAGTCACTGATGTTAAGTTTTCTGCAGCATTCTTAGCTGCTACCACAGGCGTCGAAGTCGTACAGTTAGTGACATCAGTTTGAACACATACTTCAATTGCTGTTTTTATGCCGGAAGCTGCACTAACTATTTCAGCATATCTAGCTTTTCGTGTGTAGTCCTGATAAGCCGGTAGTGCCACTGCCGCCAGAATGGCCACAATCGCTACTACGATCATCAATTCGATTAGGGTGAAACCCGCTTGCTTGTTAGCCGCTTTGGTTTGAAGGTTTTGGATGGTTTTCATGCGTCTTTCCTTTACACAAGTTATTTATTTACCGTTATTTTTATCAGAAATTATGAGAAAATTTTGTCGTTTCAATCACATCCCTGATAGTACGATGCTAAATGTTGTTTTAACTAAAGCATTCGAATTTTATAAGTATAGTTATTATTGGAAAAAGGCAATTATTTGCTGATCTTAACTCGCGGTGTAAAAATGTAGCTGTACACTCTTGTGTACAGCTGTGAAAGACGATTAAAAATTATTCCGCGACAAATCTCATGCTTAGGTCTAGCGCCTTGACATGTTTGGTTAAAGCCCCTACCGAAATAAAGTCGACTCCAGTTTCGGCGTATTGACGAATAGTGGCTAAAGTCATGTTACCCGAGGCTTCTAACTTGGCGCGGCCTTGGTTCTGCGCTACCGCTTGCAGCATCAGTTCTACTGAGAAGTTGTCCAGCATCACCACATCGCAGCCTGCCACTAAGGCTTGTTCTAGTTCATCGAGGTTTTCTACTTCTACTTCTACTTTCTTCCCTGGCGCGATTTTACGGGCTTTTTCCACAGCCGCTTGAATACTTCCGCAGGCCATTATGTGGTTCTCTTTAATTAAGAAAGCATCGTAAAGGCCAAAGCGGTGATTGGTACCGCCGCCGCAGCTTACCGCATATTTAGAGGCATGGCGCAGACCGGGCAGGGTTTTTCGGGTATCTAATAATTGGCAGTGAGTACCTGCTAGTAGCTGCATGTATTCACTTACTTGGCTGGCAATGCCCGACAGGGTTTGAATGAAATTTAAGGCAGAGCGCTCGCCGGTGAGTAACATTCGCGCTGGGCCAGTTAAATAACACAGCACCTGATCGCTGACTACTTTATCGCCGTCTTCCACTAACCACTCGATGTTGACTTGACCGCCTAATTGCTTAAACACCTCGTCAGCGAAGGCTTTGCCTGCAAAAATCGCTGGTTCGCGGCTGATAATTTTAGCCTTGCTTACTTGTTGCTCGGGAATAAGGGCGGCGGAGATATCCAGTGCGGGATTTAATTCGCCTAAGTCTTCGCTTAGGGCGGCGCTAACATTAGCGCGCAGTTGCTCTGCGTTCATGCATTATTACTCTGAGGGTTGGGGTTGCTTTCGCAACTTATTATCTATCAGCTTATTTAAGTTGGCACATTTTAACCTAGATGTTAAAGGCTTGCATGGTCAAATGCAGACTATATTATGGGGCTTGTTTATCCTATGGATAAACGCCAAAACATTTTTTACTTTGGGAGTGGTTTTGCAGATTAATCAACAGCATTACTTAGAGCCTGTGGCAAGGCGGGAAAGTCCATTTTTCAATCAGCGACCGAGTGATGAAATCAGCCTGTTGGTGATTCATTGTATTAGTTTACCCGAAGGACAGTACGGTTTGCCCTACATTGATGACTTATTTTGTGGTCGCTTAGATTGTCTAGCAGACCCTAGTTTTGCTGACTTACAAAGCTTAGAAGTCTCAGCCCATTTATTCATTGATCGCTTAGGCAAAGTCACTCAATACGTGCCATTTAACTTACGTGCTTGGCATGCCGGAGTTTCGTGTTTTGCAGGGCGAGAAGGCTGTAATGATTTTTCCATTGGTATTGAATTGGAAGGCTGCGATACTCAAGCTTATAGTGACGCTCAATACCAAACTTTGAGTGAGGTTAGCCAAGTCTTGTTGAAACGCTATCCCTTACTTAACAAACAACGTATTGTGGCTCACAGTGATATAGCCCCTTCACGTAAAACCGATCCGGGGCCTTTATTTGATTGGCCTCGTTATTTAGCGTCCTTATAAATAAGTCACTTGGTTTGCCGCGCTAATTCGCCTACTATTCATGGTGATGTGGTTTTTTATGGAGTAAATTCAACTACATGTCTCTTATTTCTCTGTTGTTAGCACTAAGTTTGGAACGGGCGCGTCGAATTGGCGCCCGTTGGTGGTGGCAACAGGTATTTCATTGGTGGTTGCAACGTTTCGATTTGCGTTCGGCAGGCTGGCAGCTGCTGATGACGGTATTTTTACCCAGTGGGTTAATGTTATGGCTGCAAATGAGCCTGAGTGGTTGGCTGTTTGGTTTAGCTAATCTACTACTGTGGATTTTAGTCCCCTTATTTACCTTGGGCTGTCCGCCAATCCAGCAAAGCTATCGAGATTATCTTCGTGCCGCCGCCAATGGTGACGAACATGCTTGTCAGCAATTTAATCAACAGTTGTTGCAGCAAATGCATCCGCTACATCAGTTAGATCCAGAGCAATCGATTGCTTTGTCCACCGGTACTCAACTAATGTGGTTAAATTATCGCTACTATTTTGCGGTGATTTTGTTTTACGTCTTGGCTGGCCCTGCCGGAGCGCTATTTTACGCCTGTAGCCGCAGCCTTTACTTACACAAGAGTACCGAGGTACAAGCACTATCACCTGCGATAAACCAGTTTATGCACTATTTAGATTGGCTGCCGTCGCGCATCGCCAGCCTATGTTACCTCGCCCTAGGACATACCGCGGTGGCTTTGCCGATTTGGTTGCAGTCATTGCGTGATCGCCAGCATAGCAACGGTTATTGGTTAGCCAAGGTGGCGATAGCTTCTGAGCTGTCAGAGGCGGAGTTAGAGCATCAAGCACTTTGCATTAGCACCACTAGCCGTTTTGTTAGCTTAGCCAAACGTTCCATTATGTTTGCTATTGCTATCATGGCACTGCTTACCATTGTAGGTTGGTTAATCTAATTCTCTCTCACTACCAGTTGTTAACATCTATTGGTTATTCCTACTTGCTTGTTTACATTTTTAGTCGGATTTTGACTAAATTGGTCTGACCACTTTGTGGTTCTGATAGTTTCTTGCTTTATTTTAGCTTTTACTCTTTGTTTAAATTGATGTGGGTCAATTTTTCTGGACAGTGTGTTTCGGATTTGTTAACTTGCTGCGTGTAAATTGGTATTACCAATATTAAAGACCGGATATTGATGAGCTATCAGCAAATAAAACCACCCAAACTCGCCGATGTTATTGCTAAGCAATTAGAGCGAATGATTCTAGAAGGGAGTCTACCGCCGGGTCAGCGTTTGCCTGCAGAGCGAGAGCTGGCTAAGCAATTTGACGTTTCGCGTCCCTCTTTGCGTGAAGCAATACAAAAGCTTGAAGCCAAAGGCTTGGTGGTGAGAAAGCAAGGTGGCGGTACTTACGTTCAACAAAAATTACGCGAAGCCTTAACTGATCCGCTGTTCAATTTATTGTCCAACCATGATGAAAGCCAACTAGACTTGTTGGAGTTTCGTCACGCGGTGGAAGGGATATCTGCCTATTATGCCGCGCTTCGAGGTACCGAAGCCGATTTAGAAAAGATCCAAGCTTGTTATCAAGTGATTGAGCAAGCGCAACAGGATGGAGATACCCAAGGGGAGGCCAAAGCGGTATTGCGCTTTTACGAAGCGATTACCGAAGCCTCGCACAATTTAGTGTTATTTCATCTGATTAGAGGTTTGAGTCCGTTGTTGGAAAAAAACATTATGGACAATTTTCAGGTTTTGTATTCGCGCCCCAGTGTTGCCGAAAAAATTCGTCATCATCGGGTGTTAATGTTGCAAGCTATTTTGGATGGCAAGCCTGATGATGCCAGAGAAGCCTCGCACAAGCATTTGGCGTTTATTGAAGAAACGCTACTACAAATCGAACGAGAAGTTAGTCGTGTTGAGCGTTCTAACCGTCGTTTAAAACAATTGAAAGTATAAGCCGAAAACCGTTGGTTTTTGGACACTATTAATAACTGATAAGGAAACAGCCATGTCAGAGGTACTGAAGCATGATGTTGACTCACTAGAGACCAGTGAGTGGATAGACGCCATTGAATCTGTGATCCGTGAAGAAGGCGTTGAGCGTGCCCAGTTCTTGTTAGAGCAGGTCATCGCCAGTGCTAAAATCGACGGTTTAGCAGGCCCCGGTGGAGCCATCACCAGCGACTACATCAATACTATTTCAGTGGCAGAGCAGCCTGAATATCCAGGAGATAGTGATATTGAACGACGCATTCGTTCAATTATTCGTTGGAACGCTATCATGATCGTGTTGCGCGCTTCTAAAAAGGACCTGGACCTGGGTGGTCACATGGCTTCTTACCAGTCTTCTGCCGCGTTTTACGAAGTGTGTTTCAACCATTTTTTCAAAGCACGTAATGAAAAAGACGGTGGCGACTTGGTGTACTACCAAGGGCATATTTCTCCAGGTATTTATGCGCGAGCCTTTGTTGAAGGTCGCTTAACTGCCGAGCAGCTCGATAGCTTCCGACAGGAAGTCGACGGCAAGGGCTTAAGCTCTTATCCGCATCCTAAATTGATGCCTGAATTCTGGCAATTTCCTACCGTATCTATGGGCCTAGGCCCTATCTCTGCAATTTATCAAGCACGCTTCCTTAAGTATTTAACCGGCCGTGGCTTAAAAGATTGTTCTGGTCAGCGGGTTTATGCCTTCCTTGGTGATGGTGAGATGGACGAGCCAGAATCACGCGGTGCAATTTCTTTTGCTGCTCGTGAGAAGCTAGATAACCTTTGTTTCCTCATTAACTGTAACTTGCAGCGTTTAGATGGCCCGGTAATGGGCAACGGCAAAATTATTCAAGAGCTAGAAGGGCTATTTAAAGGCGCTGGCTGGAATGTAATTAAAGTGGTTTGGGGCAGCGAGTGGGATAGCCTACTGAGCAAAGACAGTTCTGGTAAGTTACTTCAGCTCATGAACGAAACGGTTGATGGCGACTACCAAACCTTTAAGGCTAAATACGGTGCCTATGTACGTGAACACTTCTTTGGCAAGTACAGCGAAACTGCTGAATTAGTTAAAGACATGAGCGATGATGAAATTTTCGCGCTACGTCGTGGCGGCCATGATCCAGTGAAACTCTACGCAGCCTTTGATAAAGCGCGTAAAACCACAGGTGCCCCTACCGTGATTCTTGCTAAAACTGTAAAAGGTTATGGCATGGGTGAAGCGGCTCAAGGTAAAAACATTGCTCACCAAGTTAAGAAAATGGACATGACTCATGTTCAACAATTCCGTGATCGCTTGGGTGTGGATGTGAGTGACGAAGAGCTGCCTAATCTTCCTTACATTGAGTTGAAAGAAGGCAGCCCAGAGCACGATTACTTGCATGCCCGTCGTAACGAGCTAGCGGGTTACACACCATCACGTTTGGCTAAGTTTACTCAGGCCTTAGATATTCCTGAGTTGAGTGAGTTTGACGCGCTATTGGGTGAGCAAAAGCGTGATATCTCTACCACTATGGCTTATGTACGTGCCTTAAACGTGATGTTGAAGAACAAAGGCATTGGCAAAAACATTGTGCCTATTATTGCCGATGAAGCGCGTACCTTTGGTATGGAAGGTTTGTTCCGTCAAATTGGTATTTATAACCCAAGCGGCCAAACTTACACGCCGCAAGACCGCGAGCAAGTGTCTTACTACAAAGAAGATACCAGCGGTCAAGTATTGCAAGAAGGGATTAATGAGCTAGGTGCGATGAGTTCATGGGTAGCCGCTGCTACTTCATACAGCACCAATGATGTGCCAATGATTCCATTCTACATCTACTACTCTATGTTTGGTTTCCAACGTGTTGGTGATATGTGCTGGATGGCGGGCGACCAGCAAGCTCGCGGTTTCCTACTCGGTGCTACTGCCGGTAGAACCACGCTGAACGGTGAAGGTTTACAGCACGAAGATGGCCACAGCTTAATCTTAGCGAATACCATTCCAAACTGTATTTCTTACGATCCCAGTTTTGCCTTTGAAGTTGCGGTAATTCTACAAGACGGTTTACGCCGCATGTATGGTGAACAAGAGAACGTTTACTACTACTTGACTCTAATGAATGAAAACTACCATCAACCGGCTATGCCAGAAGGCGCTGAAGAAGGTATTCGTAAGGGTATTTACCTGTTCGAAGAGAACCAAGGCAGCAAAGGTAAAGTTCAGTTATTGGGCTCGGGTACCATCATGCAGCAAGTATTGAAAGCAGCCAAAGTGCTTAGTGAAGAATACGACGTTGCTTCCGATGTATTTAGTGTAACTTCTTTCAACGAGTTAACTCGCGAAGGTCAAGCGGTTGAGCGTTTGAACATGCTTAACCCAGAGGATGAAGCACAACAAGCTTACATTTCTCAAGTGCTAAGCGACGCGCCTGCTATTGCAGCAACTGACTACATGAAGCAATACGCCGAGCAGGTTCGCGCCTATGTACCTGGTAGTTACAAAGTATTGGGCACCGACGGTTTCGGCCGCAGTGACAGCCGTGAAAATCTACGTCGTCACTTTGAAGTAAATGCTGACTACATTGTAGTAGCAGCACTGGCTGAGCTAGCTAAAGCTGGCACAGTAGACAAAAAAGTTGTGAGCGAAGCGATTGAAAAATATAGCATCGACATCAACAAAACTAACCCTCTCTACGCGTAAGGGCGAATGGCTATGAGTATTGAAATTTTTGTTCCTGATATCGGCGCAGATGAAGTTGAAGTGACCGAAATTCTTGTTGAAGTGGGTGATAGCGTAGAGCTAGAACAATCGCTGATCTCTGTTGAAGGTGATAAAGCAGCGATGGAAGTACCCGCTTCGCAAGCGGGTGTAGTAAAAGAAATTAAAGTTTCGGTGGGCGACAGTGTTGCTACCAATAGTTTGATTATGATTTTTGAAGAACAAGGTGCAGAGCCAAGTGCCGCGGAACCTGCCGCAAGTGAACCCGCAGCGGCTACTAGTAGTGCCGTTGAAACGGTCAAAGTACCTGACATCGGTGACGATGAAGTAGAAGTGACCGAAGTGGCTGTGAGTGTTGGCGATGTGGTAGAAGCTGAGCAGACCTTAATCTCTGTAGAAGGTGATAAGGCGGCCATGGAAGTACCTGCACCTTTTGCTGGAACGGTAAAATCCATCACCATTGCTGTAGGCGATAAGGTCTCTACCGGCACTGCAATTATGGAATTTGAAGTTCAAGCTAGCGCACCGGCTGAAGCGGCGGCGCCTGCGGCTAGTTCAACTGCGCCTGCTGCGGCTCAGGAAAAAGAAGTGAATATTCCTGATATCGGTGACGATGAAGTAGAAGTGACCGAAGTCGCTGTTGCTGTAGGTGACAAGGTAGAGCTTGAGCAAACCTTGATTTCTGTGGAAGGCGATAAAGCCGCCATGGAAGTACCTGCACCGTTTGCCGGTGTGGTTAAAGCCCTTAAAGTGGCGGTGGGTGATAAAGTTAAAACTGGCTCATTGATCATGCTATTTGAAGTCGAGGCCGAGGCCACTGCGACAGCGCCTGCACCCGCTAAAGCTGAGCCAGCAAAACCTGCGACTAGTGAGTCTGCCGCGAAACCTGCGGCGGCGAAGAGCGAAGATAAAGCCAGTGGTTTTGTTGAGAACAGCGCTTATGTACATGCTTCGCCAGTGATTCGCCGTTTAGCACGTGAGTTTGGTGTTGATCTTGCCAAGGTTAAAGGTACAGGGCGTAAGGGACGTATCGTTAAAGAAGACGTTCAAGCTTATGTGAAACAAGCGGTTAAAGCCCTAGAATCTGGTGCTTCTGCGGGTGGAGCAGGTATGGCGGTAGCGCCGTGGCCAAGCATAGATTACTCTAAATTTGGTGAAGTCGAAGAAGTTCCACTATCACGTATTCAGAAAATCTCTGGTCCAGCTCTGCACCGTAACTGGGTGAAAATCCCCCACGTTACTCAATTTGACGAAGCGGATATTTCAGAAATGGAAGCTTTCCGTAAAGAGCAAAATGTGATTGCAGAGAAACAACAGCTTGGCTTTAAGATCACTCCGCTGGTGTTTATGCTAAAAGCGGCGGCGAAAACCCTAGAAAACATGCCGAAGTTTAATTCTGCTCTGTCAGATGACGGTAATAGCCTGATCATGAAGAAGTACATTCATATTGGGGTGGCGGTAGATACGCCAAACGGTTTGGTTGTGCCTGTGGTTCGTGATGTGAATAAGAAAGGTATTTACCAATTGTCTGAAGAACTGGTAGAAATTTCTAAGAAAGCACGAGCAGGCAAGTTGACTGCTTCAGACATGCAAGGTGGCTGTTTCACCATTTCAAGTCTAGGTGGCATTGGCGGTACCCAATTTACGCCGATTGTGAATGCGCCAGAGGTGGCGATTCTGGGGGTATCGCGTAGCGAAATGAAGCCGAAATGGAACGGTAAAGAGTTTGAGCCTAAGTTGATGTTACCTTTGGCTCTGTCTTACGACCACCGAGTGATTGATGGCGCCGATGGTGCGCGCTTTATCTCAATCTTAAGTGGCTTGTTGGGCGATATTCGCCGCTTAGTACTTTAGTCATAAGGGCTGGATGTTTAGCATCCAGCTCTTCTTTTTTATCACGATTAACCGTAAACTCAATTGAGCTGCATGTTTGATACCGATACCCTACAGCAGCTCAACAAGATAACAATACCAAGAGGTCATCAATGAGTAAGGAAATCAAGACCCAGGTGGTAGTACTGGGCGCAGGCCCTGCAGGCTATTCAGCTGCTTTTCGTGCTGCCGATTTAGGTTTGGAAACAGTGATTATCGAACGTTACGCAACCCTTGGTGGCGTTTGTTTGAACGTGGGTTGTATTCCATCAAAAGCGTTGTTGCACGTAGCAAAAGTGATTGAAGAAGCAAAATCGCTTGCCGATCACGGCATTGTTTTTGGTGAACCACAAACTGATATTAATAAGATCCGTACTTGGAAAGAGAAAGTAATCGGTCAATTGACCGGTGGTCTCGACGGTATGGCTAAAATGCGTAAGGTTAAGGTTGTTCAAGGCCTTGGTAAGTTCACTGGCGCTAACTCTATGCAAGTAGAAGGCGAAGACGGTGTGACCACCATCAATTTTGACAATGCGATTATTGCGGCGGGCTCGCGCCCTGTTAAATTGCCTTTCATTCCGCATAACGATCCTCGCGTTTGGGATTCTACCGACGCCCTTGAGCTAAAAGAAGTTCCCGGTAAATTACTGGTTGTGGGTGGCGGTATCATTGGTTTGGAAATGGGCACCGTATACGGCGCCCTAGGTAGCCAAATTGATGTTGTAGAGTTTGCTGATCAACTCGTTCCTGCGGCAGATAAAGATGTAGTACGTGCTTACACCAAGAAGGTGAAAGACAAGTTCAATATTATGCTAGAAACCAAAGTGGTAGCGGTTGAGTCAAAAACTGACGGCTTATACGTGACTTACGAAGGTAAGCAAGCACCGCATGAGCCAGTACGCTATGACGCGGTATTAGTGGCGGTGGGTCGTGTACCTAATGGTTTAGGCTTAGATGCCGAAAAAGCCGGTATCGAAGTGACCGAACGTGGCTTCATTGAAGTAGATAAGCAGTTACGTACCAATGTGCCACATGTTCATGCAATTGGTGACATCGTTGGTCAACCGATGTTGGCGCACAAAGGTGTGCATGAAGGCCATGTTGCGGCTGAAGTTATTGCTGGTAAGAAGCATTTCTTCGATCCTAAAGTGATTCCGTCGATTGCTTACACCGAACCAGAGATGGCGTGGGTGGGTTTAACTGAGAAAGAAGCTAAGGCGCAAGGTATTAATTATGAAGCGTCGGTATTCCCATGGGCCGCTTCGGGCCGTGCGATTGCTTCTGACTGCCCTGATGGCATGACTAAGATGATTTTCGATAAAGAATCTGGTCGTGTGATTGGTGGTGCGGTTGTAGGCACCAATGGTGGTGAACTGTTGGGTGAGATTGGTTTAGCCATTGAAATGGGTTGTGATGCCGAAGATATCGCATTAACCATTCATGCCCATCCAACCTTGCATGAGTCTGTAGGACTTGCTTCAGAGATTTTTGAAGGCAGTATCACCGACTTACCTAATGCGAAGGCGAAGAAAAAGAAAAAATAGACTCTAAGGGTTCAAGTTATTAAAGTAATAAAGGCAGCTTCGGCTGCCTTTATTGTATTACTTTCAAGGGAATGAAACTTGTCTCGCTTATTGGCCAAAGGCTTACTTCTGGTTGTGTGTTGCTTGTTTGCGCTTAATTCTTTTGCTCGCCCTAAAATTGGTTTAGCGTTGAGCGGCGGTGGTGCGAAAGGCGCAGCTCACCTCGGCATTATTCAATTACTCGAAGAGTATCAAATCCCCGTCGATTATGTTGCTGGAACCAGTATGGGTGCCTATTTTGGGGCTATGCTGGCGATGGGGTACGATGCTAAGGAAATCGAAGACTTAACCTTTTCCATTTTATGGGAAGAAGGCTATGAGGATGATGTGACGCGAGGCGAAATGTCATTGCGCCGCAAGCAACAACGGGACATCTACCAAATAGATCTGCCCTTTGGCTGGAATGGCCAAACCTTAGAGCTGCCTAAAGCCGCGGTGCAAGGGCAAACTATGGCCAAAATATTACGTTATGCCTCCAGTAATATAGAAGCACTCGAAAGTTTTGACCAACTCGCGATACCTTATCGAGCGGTAGCTACTGATATGGCAGTGATGAAGCCGGTGATCCTGGACCATGGCGACTTAGCTACTGCGATGCAGGCGAGTATGTCGGTACCGGGTGCGTTACGGCCAGTGCAAATCGATGGACGCCAGTTAGCCGATGGTGGTGTGGTGAATAACCTGCCGGTGGATGTGCTTAAAGAACTGGGGGCTGAGTTAATTATTGCAGTTGATATTGGAGCGCACTTAAAAGACCAAACTCAACTGAATAGTGCGGTAGATACCCTTGACCAACTGTCTATATTCCTTACTCGTTCTGGAACTGAGCGGCAAATTGCTTTGCTTGAGGCTGAGGACGTGCTCATCAGCCCAGATATGAGTGCGATTGAAACGGGGGATTTTGCTTTAATGCCATTGGCGGTAGAACGGGGGGTAGAGGCCGGCCGTAAACCTTTAGCCGCTTTGGCTAAACGTTTGGACCTTGAACAAGATCCGCAGCAGTATTTAGCCTATCGTCAACAGATTAATCAGCGACGAGCCGCCTTAGCTTTGCATGAGCAATTTGTGGTGGGGCACATTGAGCTTAATAATAGCTCTAAACTGTCAGACGAGGTGGTGTTATCACGGCTGCAGTTAAACCAAGGTGAATTATTATCTAAGGAAGAATTAGAACAACGGATCCGTCAATTATACGCCCTAGGTACTTTTGAGCGAGTAGATTATCGAATTGCTAGCGAACAGGATAAAAGCACCATTTACTTAGATATCCATGAAAAAAGTTGGGGACCAGGTTATTTTGATATGAAATTTGGTCTACAGGAAAATTTCACGGATCAAACTGAAATGAACTTCGGTGTGGGTTTTACCTTATCTAATCTCAACCGTTACGGTGCGGAATGGCGTAATGAAGTCGAGGTTGGGTCGGTCAAACGTTTATCTACAGAGTTTTATACGCCATTTACTGATAGTCTTCGTTATGCATGGTCCATTGCCGCTGAGTATGACAAACGTCAGCGGCGCGTTTATGACGTGGGTGAGTCGGTCGAATATTTGTCCGTTGATTTTGAAGATTTGAGCCTGCGTACTCACCTTGCGTGGAACTATCGGCCTTGGCAAGAATGGGGGCTTGGCTTAGCGGCTAAGCGCGGTAACCTAGACGTTTCTGGCCTAAAGGCCGAGGTGAGTTATTGGCTGTACGGCCCTTATTTAGCCTTTGACTATGACACTCTTAATAGTTGGGCTTTCCCTACTCAAGGGAAATTCCTCGATTTAAGCTTAAGCCTTTATCACGAGGATGTTAGCGATGGCTCGAGCGCTTATTCGCCTACCTTTGAAAGTCGTTGGAAGTACCCTTTTTCTTGGGATAAGCATCATTTAAATTGGTTTGGTGAATATGGCAGCACTGGCAGTGATTTTATTATTCCTACAGATGCGCAAGATTTGGGTGGTTTTTTGCGTCTGTCCGGTTTTAGTTATGAACAGTTATCGGGGCGTTACAAGGCCTTAACGGGATTAATGTATTTCTACCAACTTCATCATTATAAGAGTCCGTTATTTCATGCCCCGGTATTTGTGGGTGGCTCCTTAGAAAAAGGGGGGGTATGGAATAAGGCTAGTGATATTTCATTTAGTTCATCATTATGGGCAGCTAGCCTGTTTACCGCCTTAGATAGCAGCCTTTTAGGGCCGATTGTTTTAGCTTATGGGCACAACAAAGATGAACAAACTTTATATCTTTTTATTGGTAACAACTTCTAAATACCGTTTAAATGTAAATTAAATGTAACTTGTGGCTCTGTGGCTAAAGTATAACTGGTCATGTAACTGTTTGTTATATATTAGTTTTGTGTTTTATTTTGAGCTTTTTGTAAAACATCTATATTTTAATTTATAGTTAAAACGGCTATAATCACCACCCCATGAGGCCAGTTATAATAATGGCCCAACATATGGATATCCCCCTACCGGGCATAATTACAATAAGGAGCGAGCCGTGCTAGAAAGCTACCGCAAACACGTCGAAGAGCGTGCTGTTGAAGGTATTGTACCTAAACCCCTTGATGCTGAACAAACTGCAGGATTAGTTGAGTTACTTAAAGCGCCCCCAGCCGGTGAAGAAGAATTTTTACTTGAGCTACTTGCGAACCGTATTCCACCGGGTGTGGATGAAGCCGCTTATGTCAAAGCCGGTTTTTTGGCCGCGGTGTCTACGGGTGAGGTGAGCTCGCCATTGGTTTCTCCGGCTTATGCTACAGAATTGCTGGGAACCATGCAGGGGGGATATAACATCGAACCCCTTATTTTGTTATTGGATAATAACGAGCTTGCCCCTATTGCCGCTAAAGCCTTATCACATACGCTGCTAATGTTTGACGCCTTCCATGATGTGGAAGAAAAAGCCAAAGCGGGTAATCAATTTGCCCAGCAAGTTATGCAAAGTTGGGCGGATGCCGAGTGGTTTTTAAGCCGTCCCGAAGTGGCTGAGAAGTCGACGCTTACAGTGTTTAAAGTGACTGGTGAAACTAATACTGATGATTTGTCACCGGCACCCGATGCGTGGTCTCGTCCTGATATTCCATTACATGCTTTAGCCATGTTGAAGAATGCTCGCGAAGGTATCGAACCCGACCAACCGGGTGTGGTCGGCCCCATAAAACAGATCGAAACGTTAAAAGAGAAAGGCCACCCATTGGTTTATGTGGGGGATGTGGTTGGAACGGGTTCTTCACGTAAATCGGCGACTAACTCGGTACTTTGGTTAATGGGTGACGACATCCCTTACGTGCCAAATAAACGTGCAGGTGGTTTCTGCTTGGGCGGTAAAATAGCGCCAATCTTCTTCAATACAATGGAAGATGCTGGAGCATTGCCTATCGAACTAGATGTAGAAGCGCTAACTATGGGGGATGTGATTGACATTTACCCGTTTGCCGGAGAGGTGAAAAAATCAGGCACTGATGAAGTTATTTCTACTTTTAAGCTGAAAACTGACGTATTACTTGATGAAGTACGTGCTGGTGGCCGTATTCCATTAATTATTGGTCGTGGCTTAACTGACCGAGCTCGTGCTTCCTTAGGCTTAGAGCCTTCAACGGTATTTAAACGCCCACAAGATGTCGCAGCTTCAAGTAAAGGCTTTACTCTAGCGCAAAAAATGGTGGGTAAAGCTTGTGGTGTAGCCGGTATTCGCGCTGGTCAATATTGTGAACCTAAAATGACTACGGTTGGCTCGCAAGATACCACTGGCCCAATGACTCGTGACGAGCTAAAAGATTTAGCTTGTTTAGGTTTCTCAGCTGATTTAACCATGCAATCTTTCTGTCATACCGCGGCGTATCCTAAACCTGTTGACGTGACTACCCATCATACGCTTCCTGACTTCATCATGAATCGAGGTGGCGTGTCTTTGCGTCCTGGTGATGGCATTATTCACTCATGGTTAAACCGCATGTTGTTGCCTGATACCGTCGGTACCGGTGGTGATTCACATACGCGTTTCCCGATTGGTATTTCATTCCCTGCTGGTTCAGGCTTAGTGGCCTTTGCCGCTGCTACTGGAGTAATGCCTCTGGATATGCCTGAATCAGTGTTGGTTCGCTTTAAAGGTGAAATGCAACCAGGAGTGACCTTGCGTGACTTAGTGCATGCGATTCCTTATGCGGCAATTCAACGCGGTTTGTTAACCGTTGAGAAAAAAGGTAAGAAAAATATTTTCTCTGGTCGTATCTTGGAAATTGAAGGGCTTGAATCGTTAAAAGTAGAACAAGCTTTTGAGTTGTCTGATGCATCCGCTGAGCGCAGTGCTGCAGGCTGTACTATTAAGCTGGGTAAAGAGCCTATCATTGAATATCTAAACTCAAACATAATCATGTTGAAGTGGATGATCTCGGAAGGCTACGGTGATAGACGAACCATTGAGCGCAGAATCACCGCAATGGAAGAGTGGATTGCTAATCCAGAGCTTATGGAAGCCGATACTGATGCCGAATATGTTGAGGTTATTGAAATTGACCTAGCTGAAATTCGTGAACCAGTATTGTGCGCACCTAATGATCCTGATGATGCTCGCTTACTATCTGAAGTTGCTGGCCAGAAGATTGATGAAGTGTTCTTGGGCTCATGTATGACCAATATTGGCCATTTCCGTGCTGCTGGTAAGCTGCTTGACCAATATAAAGGTGCCTTACCTACGCGGATGTGGGTCGCTCCTCCTACACGTATGGATCAAAAACAGTTAACCTCCGAGGGTTATTACGGTATTTATGGGCGTGTTGGCGCCCGTACTGAGATCCCTGGTTGTTCTTTGTGTATGGGTAACCAAGCTCGGGTGGCGGATAACTCTACAGTGGTTTCCACCTCAACACGTAACTTCCCTAACCGTTTAGGTACTGGTGCCAACGTCTTCCTCGCGTCGGCAGAATTAGCGGCGGTGGCGGCTATTTTAGGTAAACTTCCTACTCCGGAAGAATATTTAGAGTATGCAGCGCAAATTAACGCGACAGCAGCGGATACGTATCGTTACTTGAATTTTGATCAAATCAGCGAATACACCGACAAAGCGGATGAAGTCATTATTCAGAAAGCTGTCTAGCTGCTAATTTAGTAGAACAAGACGCGGCTTAGGCCGCGTTTTTTTATCTGCTAGCCAAACCCCAAGCAGAGCTGTTATTCTATTAATGCCTATAAAGTATCAGCTTTTTCGATCAAAATTACAAAATATACATATAATCAATATTATATGCTGCAAAATTTGTTAGATTTTAGTTTTTGCTGTATAAATGGGCTCTAGAATTACTAGTTTATTCGCCTGCTGTTGGAAGACGATATGTCCTTTAATGATGTTGTTGTAGTTGGTCCGTTGGCCGTTGATATGAGCCAAAATAGTATTACGTTTAAGGATAGAACTACCTATTTAGGTCCGTTAAGAACCCATTTGCTGGGGTATTTGTGCAAACATGTCAATCAAGTTGTAGGAAGAGACGACTTGTCTGAAGCTGTTTGGGGGCGTAGTGTCTCCGATCATACTATTAATCAGCACATTTCTCAGTTGCGCAAAATTCTCACCACTATTAATAATACTGATCTTAGTATCACTACTATCCCTAAAAAGGGCTATATCGCGAGATGTGGATCCGTAGCTGAGCTAAATATGCTTAAATCTGAAGCTATTCCTGAACGACCTAAAGCCGTTCTATTGAGTGACCCCGATACCTGTGAATTTATTCAAGCGGCTAAAGGTGAGGGCAAACTAAACGATCTTGAAGTATTCTCGGATGTAGATGAACTACACCAGCGACTAATGAATCGTGAGTGTCAAGCTATTGTTGTAGATGCCGAGCTAGAAGGATATATAGGACTTGGGTTAATTAAAGCAATACGAACTGGTAACACATTGGCCAGCTCAGATATAGCGATTGTTTCATTGAGCTCAGAGGCTAATAAGCAGTTACTTGGTTTTAATGTATTATTAGACGTGCAAGGTTTGGTTATTAAACCACTTAATCTTGATGTCTTAGATAAGAGAATCAAGGCCGCGGTTAGTGCGCATTTTAAACTTAAACCCAATGCTGCTTATGATTTAGTTCCGACTAGGCTTGAGAGTGCTGTTAGCGTAAACTTAGCCCCCGATTGTGTGGGTAATTAAAGTGTAACTATGGAATTGACGATACGCCGTTCTTTAGATGGTGATTTAATGATTGATTGTGGTGATGAGCACCGTTGTTTAGCGATGTGGTTGGAGCGAGAAATCAATAAAAGTCGTCAGTTTCCACAACAGCTGCAGGCTAGGTTAATGGCTTTGCATGAATTAGCCGAGTTACGACTGGATAGCGATGAATTTCGGTTTATCGCTAATCGAGATGAAATCCTGATTTCAGTATCCGAAGACTCCCTTGAGCAACCTAGTTTCTTGATTGATCAGCCGATGAACCTTGATGCCTGTTACAGTGCCTGTGGCTTCGATGACTTCATCGAACTATTAAAAGCAATTGCTGCTTATTAAGCTGGTGCAAGCTCGAGCTTAGCTTGCTTATCCTTCCATCTCTGTCTCTAAAGAATTTCTCATTTTAATCATCTAGTTAGACTTTTCGTATTTACTTAGAATAACTAGCTATCCTGCTTGTTACTGGTTTTGCACACTATTAGTGCTGTCTTTTTATCCATGTTAACAATTTGAACCTATATGGCGCAGCTAACAAAAAATGCGCACCAGATTGGTGCTTTATTTTTTGTTTTGATTTGCTTTTGTGATTTTAACTTGTTGAATTTAAACGTTTTATGTGTTTTGGCATAAGCTTTGTATTTGCATAAGAGGGAAAAGTTAACGATGACTCTTTGGAGGAGCTCAAATGAAACTAATTAGCGCGATAATTAAGCCATTCAAATTGGATGACGTGCGTGAAGCCATTGCTGAAGTTGGCGTAGATGGTTTGACGGTGTCAGAGGTAAAGGGGTTTGGCCGTCAAAAAGGTCACACTGAACTTTATCGTGGTGCTGAATACCAAGTCGATTTCTTGCCAAAGGTGAAGCTGGAAATTGCCACTAGCTCAGAAAATGTAGATCGCATTATTGAAGCAATTTCAAGTGCCGCTTACACCGGCAAAATTGGCGACGGCAAAATTTTTGTATATGACTTAAGCAATGTTGTTCGTATTCGTACAGGCGAAATGGATGGAGAAGCTATCTAAGCTTGGGCTTGGCTAGCTAATAATAGGGATTACGGGGAAGTAATTATGGAAAACGAAATTTATCAACTGCAATACGCCATCGACACCTTTTACTTTTTGGTGTGTGGCGCTTTAGTTATGTGGATGGCTGCTGGTTTCTCAATGTTGGAAGCTGGTTTAGTTCGCGCTAAAAACACCACTGAGATTTTAACTAAAAACATCGCTCTTTATTCTATTGCCTGTGTTATGTACCTGATTTGTGGTTACGCCATCATGTACGATGGAACCGCATTCTTATCTGGTATTGAAGCTTTCGACTTAGGTGGCATTTTGGCATCTAAGGCTGAAGAAGGATTTGAAGGCGGAAGTGTTTACTCTGATGCTTCAGACTTCTTCTTCCAAGTGGTATTTGTTGCTACTGCTATGTCAATTGTATCGGGTGCCGTAGCTGAGCGTATGAAGCTTTGGGCCTTCTTGATTTTCGCGGTAGTGCTTACTGGTTTCATCTACCCTCTAGAAGGTAGCTGGACTTGGGGAGGACAATCAGTATTTGGTTTATACGAACTTAACTTCTTTGACTTCGCGGGTTCAGGTATTGTTCACTTAGCCGGTGCTTCTGCAGCATTAGCAGGTGTATTACTACTAGGTGCTCGTAAGGGTAAATACGGTAAAAACGGTTCAATTAACCCAATTCCTGGTTCTAATATGCCGCTGGCCACAGTGGGTACCTTCATCTTATGGATGGGTTGGTTCGGCTTTAACGGTGGTTCTGTATTGAAACTAGCCGATGCTGCTAACGCTCACTCTGTCGCAATGGTATTCCTTAACACTAACGCTGCCGCAGCTGCTGGTTCACTTACTGCACTTATCGTATGTAAGTTAACTTGGGGTAAAGCCGACCTAACCATGCTATTGAATGGCGCGCTAGCGGGTCTTGTAGCGATTACCGCTGAACCTTCTACTCCGACTGCGCTTCAAGCCACCTTGTTCGGGGCAGTCGCTGGCGTATTGGTTGTCGCTTCTATCGTATTCTTCGACAAAATTAAGATTGACGATCCAGTGGGTGCTATCTCAGTACACGGTGTAGTTGGCTTGTTCGGTTTATTGATTGTGCCTATTACTAATGGTGATGCTAGCTTCGGCGGTCAAATCGTTGGCGCTCTAACTATCTTTGGTTGGGTATTTGTTTCAAGTTTCATCGTATGGAGTATCCTGAAAGCAGTAATGGGTATCCGAGTATCAGAAGAAGAAGAAATGAACGGTATGGATCTTTCAGATTGTGGCATCGATGCTTACCCTGAGTTCGTAACTGTAAAATCTTCTAGCTAATCTTTAGCTAACAAAACGTCAATTAAAAGGCCTGCTAAGCAGGCCTTTTTGCTGTTTAATTGGTAGTTAATTTGGATAAGCCATGCTAACCTTAACTTAAATGATAACGATTTGTGTTTAACTTTTAATTTAAGGGTCTATTTGTGAAAAAGTTTGGTTTTTTTTCTACTTTACCAATATTCGCTAGCTTGTTACTTGCTGCACCAAGTTATGCGAGCGAAGAAGTTAACCTTTACTCCTACCGTCAACAAAGTTTGTTACAGCCTTTAACTGATGCGTTTACTGCTGAAACCGGCATTAAGGTGAACGTGGTTCATGCGGAAAAAGGTTTGGCAGAGAAGATTAAAGCCGCTGGCGCCAATAATCCCGCTGATTTAGTGTTAACTGTAGACATTGGTCGTTTAGAAGAAGTGCGCGCTGCTGGTTTATTTGCTCCAGTTAATTCGGCGGTGCTTAATGAGGTAGTGCCTCCTCATCTGCGCCACCCTGAGAACCTTTGGTTCGCTTTAACAACTCGTGCCCGGGTTATTTATGCAGATAAAGACCGGGTAAAAGAAGGCGAACTTAAGTCTTTAAACGATTTAGCCGATGCTAAATGGAAGGGGCGCATCTGTACGCGATCTGGTAAGCATGTGTATAACATCGGTCTTATTGCCTCGGTAATTGCTGAAGACGGCGAAGCCGTCGCAGAGACCTGGCTACGCGGGGTGAAAGCCAACTTAGCGCGTAAACCTCAAGGGAATGATCGCGCTCAGGCAAAAGCCATTTTTGAAGGACAATGTGATATTGCTATTGCTAACCGCTACTACATGGGCAAGATGTTTTACAATACCAAGAGTCCAGAACAGCAGCAGTGGGCAGAACAGATCCGAGTGGTATATTTAGACCAACAAGTGGGTGGTAGAGGCCAGCATATCAATATTTCTGGTGCGGGCTTGTTAAATACGGCCAAGAATAAAGATAACGCGATTAAATTATTAGAGTTCTTAGTCGGCGAAACTGCACAAGGCCTATATGCTACCGCGAACTTTGAAGAGCCGGTTCGAGAAGGTATCGAAACTGACGAGTTCATCGAAAGTTTAGGTAGCTTTAAAGCCGATCGCATTTCTTTGCAAGAAGTGGCTAAACAGCGTGCTGCAGCAGCACGCTTGGTCGACCGAGTTGGCTTTGATTTATAAAGGTTGTTAAACTTAATTTTCATTGCAAGCTGAACTATAAAGCTGGCCTCGGGTCAGCTTTTTTAGTTAGTTCTAGGCATTTTATTTGGACACTATGAGCATTACCGCCAAGCAATCTTTAAATCGTTTTTCTGTCGTGCAGAGAGGCATCGATATCTGGGTATGGGTAGCCTTATCCATTGCCTTGTTTGCGTTTATTCCCGTATTTACCGTGTTCAAGCTGTCTTGGTCGAATAATGCTGAGATTTGGCAACACTTACTTAGCACCGTATTCTGGGTTTATGTAAAAAATACCTTGTTACTTTGTATTGGGGTCGCGCTATTTACTAGCTTGATTGGCACAGGGGCCGCTTGGCTAGTCACTCGCTTTAACTTCCCTCTCAAGTCTTTGTTGGTATGGGCTTTGTTGCTGCCTTTAGCGGTACCTAGCTATATTCTTGCCTTCGTGATTACCGATCAATTGGAATATGCCGGTTTTGTACAGAAAAGCTTGCGGGCCATCTTTGGTTGGAAAACTGCTCGAGATTATTGGTTTCCCGAAGTTCGCTCCATTCAAGGTGCCATTACGGTACTGAGCTTAGTTTTATATCCCTACGTTTACTTACTGGCAAGGGCGGCATTTGTTGAACAGGCTGCTCAGTTGTTTGAAATGAGTCGTTGTTTGGGAAAAAGCCAAACCCAAAGTTTTTTTAAAGTGGCCTTGCCATTGGCGAGACCCGCGATAGTGGTAGGGGTTACCTTAGCCCTAATGGAAACGATTAACGAATACGGCACGGTGGAATTCTTCGCTGTACCTACTTTGACCGCTGGGATTTTTGATGTGTGGTTAAACATGAGCAGTTTGTCGGCGGCGGCGCAAATTGCATTGCTGTTGGTGAGCTTTTCTATATTGTTACTGGGTTTGGAGCGTTATAGCCGCAACGCCGGTAAGTTTTACAAGTTAACTGGGCAGTCACCAGCTATGTTTGCCGAAACGCTCAGTGGTGTGAAAGCTTACGTTGCTTGTTTATTGTGTCTATTGCCCATCTGTCTTGGTTTTTTATTGCCGGTAGGGGTGTTGAGTCATTATGCTATTCGTAGTCTCGATGCTGGTTTAGAGCAATACCTCACAAGCGCTTGGAATAGTTTATCCTTAGCGGTAATGGCGGCCCTATTAACCAGTGGTTTAGGTTTACTGCTAGCTTATGGGGTGCGGCTGTCTAAAAGCAGCCAGATGCGTAGTATAGCGGAAGCGGCTACCTTAGGTTATGCTTTGCCCGGTGCGGTACTTGCGGTGGGTATTTTGTACCCTTTGGGGTTATTTGATAATTGGCTTGACCGGCTTATGCAGGCTTGGTTTGATTACCCTACTGGCTTGTTGTTAACCGGTACCGGAGGCGCCTTGGTGTTGGCTTACTCTTTGCGCTTTATCGCTTTAAGTTACCGCACCCTCGATGCTAGCCTGAGTAAAATTACCCCTGAAATGGATGATGCGTCTAGAATTCTGGGTAGCCGCTCAGGTAAGACACTTTGGCGGATCCATCTGCCATTGATTCGTCCCAGTTTGCTCACCGCAATATTATTGGTATTTGTGGATACCATGAAAGAACTGCCGATTACGCTAATATTGCGGCCCTTTAATTTTAATACGCTTTCTACTCAAGTTTGGGATTTGGCTTCATTGGAGCAATTAGAACAGAGTTCGCTAGCGGCATTAACTATTTTGTTAGCGGGGATCATTCCGGTGATTATTATGAGCCGAAATATTGGTTCTTCGCAGCGCCGCGCTTAAGGATGTAACGACATAATGAGTATTGTTTTACGGCAAGTTAATCATTTTTACGGAAAGCAACAGGCCCTAAGGAATGTGAACTTTGAGGTGGAAAGCAACCAAATTGTAGCTTTATTAGGGCCCTCTGGTTGCGGCAAAACCACATTGTTACGTTTAATTGCGGGTTTAGAGCGCTTACAAAGTGGTGAGCTATATCTACAACAACAACTAGTAGCAGCTCCGGAGCAAGCAATCCACTTGACTCCGGAGCAGCGTAGTATCGGTATGATGTTTCAGGATTACGCCTTGTTTCCGCATATGAGCGTGCGTAAGAATATTGAGTATGGTTTACGCAAACCGCAAAATATCGAGCAGCGAAAGCTGTGGATTGAAGCGAGTTTGTCTGCAATGGGCATGCAAGGCTTGTTAGATCGCTTTCCGCATACTTTATCCGGTGGCCAGCAGCAACGGGTTGCCCTTATTCGAGCCTTGGCCCCCGAACCGAATACCTTGTTGCTCGATGAGCCCTTTTCAGCCTTGGATGAGCACCTGCGCCAGCAAGTACGGGAAGAAACGCTGGATGTATTAAAAAAAAGCAATACACCAGCGGTGATGGTAACTCATGACCCTCTTGAAGCGATGTTCATTGCCGACCGAATCGTGGTGATGGAGCAGGGGGAAATCGTACAAAATGATCGTCCCCAAGAGATTTACCACCGTCCTAAAAACGCTTTTGTTGCGGCCTTGTTTGGTCCGAGCAATCGCTTTGAAAGCTGTGTGAAGCAAGGCCGTGTAGATACGCCCTTAGGGTGTTTTTCTACAGATCTAGTGGCAGAAGATCAGCCTGTAGAAGTGATTATACGGGCAAAAGACATTGTGGTTCATCAACTGGAAAACTCCCAGTACGTCGAAGCTCAGGTGATTTCGGTTCACGCTATGGGGGACGAAACGCACTTTAGGTTGCAACTTCCGGAGATGCCTGAGCGCGTGATTCATGCGCGAATGCGCGATCATTGGCAGGCTAATGCAGGCACTAGGGTTTGGTTATCGGTAGCTGCGGAGTCGGCATATATCTTCGCTAAGGCTTAGCCTTAGCGAAGAAAGATTTTTTATCCTGCTTCAAATAGTTCTTTGACGGATTGGTAAACGTCAGCAATATCAACATCACGGGTCGGTGTGATAAAAATGGTGTCATCACCCGCGATGGTACCTAAAATGCCTTCGGCCTTACCCAGTGAGTCAAGCAGTCGAGCAATTAATTGTGCCGCGCCAGGGCTAGTATGAATGACTATCAGCGCATCGTTATAATCCATTTCCAGCACCAATATTTTTAATTGGCTGGAAACCGTGGGAACCCCCAGCTCTGCCGGTAGGCAGTAAACCATTTCCATTTTCGCATTACGGGTGCGCACCGCGCCAAACTTACTTAGCATGCGAGATACTTTGGATTGGTTAATGTTCTCGAAGCCTTGCTCTTGTAAGGCTGTCACTATTTCAGCTTGCGAGCCAAAACGTTCTTCTTTTAACAGTGATTTAAAGGCTTTAATTAACTGTTCTTGCTTGTCGCTATATTTCATCGGTGATCCGAGCTTATAAATCCGTGTTTATTGTCGCCAACTTTATGCCGTATATCAACTTTATTCGAGTTTTGTGCATATAAATGCATGCTTGGACACAGATTTGCTCCTCTAGCCGCTTTCACTTAGTTGAGAGGCTTTGTTAAGCTACACTAATATCAGCAGTTCAACCCAATCGAGTAGCTAAAATGCGACTTAAGTTTTTGTTTTTTGTTTCCTTCTTCCTTAGTTATTGGCTTGTGGCTGAAGAGGTACCATTGCGAATCGTGACCGAAGCCTCTTATCCCCCCTTCGAGAGTTTTGACGAGCACAAACAAATGGTGGGTTTTGATATCGCGCTGACTAAGGCGTTATGTGAACAAATTAGTCGTCATTGTGAGTTTTACCATCAACCCTTTGACAGTTTGATGGATAGTGTTGCAACAGGTAATTATGATTTGGCCATATCGGCTTTAGATATCACCGATGCACGTATGGAGAAAGTGAATTTTAGCGATTCCTATTTTGACAATAGTGCAGTTTATATTAGCCATGAAGGTTTTGAATTAGCGGATTTTTCGGTTATTGCAGTGCAAAGTGGTTCCAGTTTTCAGCATTTTTTGCGTAGTCAGCGTCCCGAATTATTATCGATCGCTTATCCAAGCTATCAGTTGGCACTGTCCAACTTGACTCAGGGTAAAATAGATGCGGTATTCCTCGATGCCGCTGTGGCTCAGTATTGGCTTAGTCGTCATCAAGGCTTTGTTATACAAGTTGAGCCGAAATTCCCGGCAGGAGGATTAGGGATTGCGGTTTCCAAGCAAAACCCGAATTTGTTAAAACAAATCAATCATGCACTTACTGTGTTAAAAAATACAGGTCAGTACCAAAGCCTATATAAACAGTTTTTTAAACAGTAAAGTCTGTTAGACCAAGGTCTTAGATAGTGTTGTTAAAGTGTGATAGAGCCAAGGTTTTACTGTTTTTAACTTGCTTTAAAAATGTTACCAAATTGTATTTTTGGGTGTATTCCGTTATCTTGTTTGAGTCTCTATAGACGTCCCCTCTACCACTACAAAAAAAACATGGAGAAGTTGGATGAAAGTTGCCGTATTAGGAGCTGCAGGCGGAATTGGCCAAGCCCTTTCATTACTATTAAAAACCCAGTTACCCGCTGGATCAGAACTTTCGCTATATGATATTGCTCCAGTAACACCTGGTGTTGCTGTTGATTTGAGCCACATCCCTACACCGGTGGCGATCAACGGATTTGCTGGTGAAGACCCAAGCCCAGCCCTAGAAGGAGCAGATATTGTATTAATTTCAGCTGGTGTGGCGCGTAAGCCTGGGATGGATCGTTCAGATCTATTCAACATCAATGCTGGTATTGTTAAAAACCTGATTGAAAAAGTGGCTGCAACCTGCCCTAAAGCTTGCATAGGTATTATTACTAATCCGGTAAATACCACGGTGCCGATCGCCGCAGAGGTACTGAAAAAGGCTGGAGTTTATGACCCAGCTAAGCTGTTTGGCGTTACCACCTTAGATGTTATTCGCTCTGAAACATTTGTCGCTGAAGCTAAAGGCTTAAACCCTGCCGATATTAAACTGAATGTAATTGGTGGTCACAGTGGTGTGACTATTTTACCATTGTTATCTCAGTTAGACGGTATCTCTTTCAGCGATGAGGAAATCGCTGCGATGACTACCCGAATTCAAAACGCCGGCACTGAAGTGGTTGAAGCCAAAGCCGGTGGCGGTAGTGCTACACTTTCCATGGGGCAAGCCGCGGCACGTTTCTGCTTGTCTTTGGTTAAAGCCGCTCAGGGTGAAGATGTTATCGAGTGTGCCTATGTTGACGGCGGCAGTGAACATGCGCAGTTCTTTGCTCAGCCGGTGCGCTTAGGTGCCCAAGGGGTAATAGAAATTTTGCCTTACGGTGACATCAGTGAGTTTGAAAAACAGGCCATCGATGGCATGTTAGATACCTTACATGGTGATATCGAGAAAGGTATCGAATTTGTGTAAGGCTTGATTTAGATAAAAAAGGAGTGCTTGGCACTCCTTTTTTTATGCAAAGTGTCTATAGCTTTTTTCATTACGGCCGATAGCTTAGTTGTTAAGAGGATTGGATATGAATAAGCAGGTTATTTTTTTATTGTTGTGCTCGCTGCTAGGCGTTGCCCATGCTGAATCAATTGATGCCTTATCGGTTGACGATGAAAACGAGCCAGCGGCTAGTGCAGAGCCGGTTATGCTCGACTCTAGTGAATATACCAGCCCTCCTGCTATTGAAGCGGTACAGTTGTATAAGCAAGATGAGTTAATTTCGTGGATTAATAACAATCAGCACCTTGCTCGAGTAAAAGCCGATGACTGCCAGCTAGTTGAAGATATCGAAGCCCGAGCTGAAATTGTTGCGATTCCTAGTTATCAGTTTCTTTGGGGCGACATGTTGGCTTGGGGGGTGTGTGTAGATGCCGATCCCGAGCTAGGAGTGATGTACATGTGGCGTGCCGCTAATCAAGGTTTAGCGGCAGCGATGGAGCAACTTGGTCGTTATTACGCAACAGGTACCTTGGTTCAGCAAGATTATGCTAAGGCCATCCCCTTATTGAGAGAAGCTGCGGGACGTGGTTTCTTGGCGGCGCAACTGCGTTTAGTGCAGCTGTATGTTGATGGTAAGGGTAGTCCTTATGATTATGAAGACGCCTACCGCTGGTTACATCATTCAATTATTGTCGACAAGCCAACCCATCGGCAGGCCAGTCAACTTCTGGCAAAATTGGCCGAGAAAATGCCCGAATACGTGGTTGTTAAGGCTAAAGCGAGCAACCAACCCTACTAAAGCTAGGCGCAAAGCATTAACATAGAGCTATTCTATTAAAGAGCCCCTTAATAGTTCTAGTTTATAGGTGAGTTAATGCAAAATCAGGCTGTATCGGCCACTCTCAAATCCCACATTCTTGCTGCTGTCAGCGAGGAAATGGCGCCGGTTTCTAAGGACTGGCTGAAAGCGTTGTGCTGTGCCCAGCAGCAGGCGCAGTTTGCGGCTACTCTGGCAGAGATGCTTGAAGAAGGCTTGTTGGTTACTACCCGCATTGGTGCCTACACCTTACCCGAACGCTTAGGTCTAGTCACCGGAACTATTATTGGTCACCGAGATGGCTTTGGTTTTTTAAAAACAACCCAAGAAGGAACCGATTTATTCCTTCCGGCCAAAGAAATGCGCAAGGTATTTCATAATGACTTTGTCTTGGCTGCGCCTTCGAGTATGGACAAACGAGGACGCCGCGAAGGCCAAGTGATACGGGTACTGAAAGCGCGTAAAGTCGAGTTGGTCGGGCGCTTTTTTATTGAAGGTAATCATCGTTATGTGGTGCCAGATGATACGCGAATTAATCAAGATATTATCATTGGCAAAAACGATACTGCGGGTGCGCGTCAGGGGCAGGTGGTGGTGGTTGAGGTATTAAGCCGTCCTTCTGCACCCAAGTTAGCCGTAGGCAGAGTAATTGATATTCTTGGCGAAAAAATGGCGCCGGGTATGGAAGTACAAGTTGCCTTACGGAATCACGATATCCCCCACGAATGGCCCAAAGCAGTGAGCAAAGCGGTAACCAAACTTGCCGAAGAGGTGGATGAAGAGGCTAAGCTCAATCGCGTTGATTTGCGCGACTTACCACTGGTTACTATTGATGGTGAAGATGCCCGAGACTTTGATGATGCGGTTTATTGTGAAGCTAAAAAGTCCGGTGGTTGGCGTTTGTGGGTGGCGATAGCCGATGTATCTTATTATGTGCGTCCTGACTCGGCCTTAGATAAAGAAGCCTTAAACCGTGGTAACTCGGTGTATTTCCCAGATCAAGTTATTCCCATGTTGCCCGAACAGCTGTCTAACGGTTTGTGCTCGCTAAACCCCAATGTGGACCGCTTGTGTATGGTAGCCGAAATGACTATTTCAGCTGCAGGGCGCTTATCCGGTTATAAATTCTATGAAGGAGTGATGCACTCCCATGCGCGCTTTACCTACAACAAAGTGGCTGCAATTTTAGACGGTGATGAAGCTTTAAGTCAGCGTTATGCTGAGCAAGTTCCTCATTTACAAGAGTTGCATCGTTTATATTTGGCTTTGAAACAAGCCCGCTCCGAACGTGGTGGTATCGAGCTAGAAACTCAAGAAACTCGTTTTATCTTTAACGCCCAGCGAAAAATTGAGCAAATTATTCCGCTTACTCGTAATGATGCGCATAAGATGATTGAAGAGTGCATGATTCAAGCAAACGTGGCTGCCGCCAAATTTGTAGAAAAGCATCAGCAAGCCATTTTGTATAGGGTGCATGATCGCCCAGGCAAAGAACGCTTAACTAATTTTAGAGGCTTTCTTAATGAGTTAGGCCTACCATTGGGTGGCGGCGAAGAGCCGCAACCCAGTGATTACTTTAAATTGGTAGAGGCAATTCAACAGCGGCCTGATCTAGAGCTGATTCAAACTATGTTGTTGCGCTCGATGATGCAGGCGGTGTATCAGCCCGACAATATAGGTCACTTCGGTTTGGCGCTTAAATCTTACGCACACTTTACTTCGCCCATTCGTCGCTATCCTGACTTATTGTTGCACCGAGTAATTAAGTTTTTGGTGAACAAGTTAGAAGCCGAGGCGGCTGGCAAAACGGTTAAAAATAAATGGACGGTGACTGGCGGCTTCTCTTATCAAGATGATGAAATGGATACGTTTGGTGAAGTGTGTTCAATGACCGAACGTCGCGCCGATGATGCGACTCGGGAAGTTGCTGACAGCCTGAAGTGTGAATACATGCAGGATCATGTAGGCGAAGTGTTACCAGCGACTATTGCCGCAGTTACTGGTTTTGGGTTTTTCGCTCGCTTAGATGAATTTCATATCGACGGTTTGGTGCACATCAACTCTTTACGTGGTGATTATTATCATTATGATGCTGCTCGCCAACTGCTGGTGGGGGAAAATACCGGCAAGCGCTTTAGGATAGGCGACGCACTGCGTGTTAAAGTGGCTGCGGTAAACATGGCCGACCGCAAGATGGAGTTTGTGGTGGTCAATAAAGATGGCCAAACTGATGAATTTGAACGCACCCAGCGCAGCGGCAAAGAAGGTGGCCCGGGTAAACGCTTCATTAAACCCGAGCCAACCAAAGAGGGGCGTAGCAAGGGGCAAAGTAAACAGCGTCATCGTGATAGCAAAAATAAAGGTAAGCGCCGCGTAGCTAAATCAGATAAAGCTTCGGCGGGAGAAAATAAAGGCGGCTTTAGCCCTTGGCAACAGCGAGACCCAGCTGCTAAAAAAGCCAAAGCAAATAATGATAGCCAGTCGAAGAAGCGTAAGAAACCCAATAAAAAACGCAAGCAACGGCCGGGTAAAAATGAGCGCAGTGCCGCTAAACAATAGAAGAATTAAATATGAGCCAACAAGTTATTTACGGTTTGCATGCGGTGCAGGCTTTACTAGAGCGCAGTCCCGAGCGAGTGATCGAAGTATTCGCCCTTAAAGGTCGCCAAGATGAGCGGCTATTGCCGCTACTAAATGAGTTGCGCCGTTTGGGGGCATCGGTACAGTTTATGCCGCGTAAAGCGCTAGATGATAAAGCCGAGAGTAGCCAGCATCAGGGGATAGTGGCTCGAGTTAAAGCGGGGCGCAGTTATAACGAGCATGATTTAAAGCTCTTGGTTGAGTCTACTGCTGCACCATTGTTTTTGGTATTGGATGGTGTAACTGACCCACATAACTTAGGCGCTTGTTTACGTAACGCCGATGCTGCAGGTGTGGCTGGGGTTATTGTGCCCAAAGATAAATCGGTACAACTTAATGCTACAGTGCGAAAAGTAGCCTGTGGCGCCGCCGAAACAGTGCCTTTGGTGGTGGTGACTAACCTAGCAAGAACCTTGCGTGAGTTACAGCAATTAGGCGTGTGGGTGGTCGGTACTGCGGGCGAAGCCAAACAATTTATTTATGACAGTAAATTACAAGGGCCAATGGCGATGGTCATGGGTGCAGAGGGAACAGGAATGCGTCGCCTTACTCGCGAGACCTGTGATGAGCTAGTTAAGTTACCGATGCTAGGCGCGGTTTCTAGTTTAAACGTGTCGGTGGCTGCGGGTATCTGTTTGTTTGAAGCGGTGCGCCAACGTCGTTAAATAGCAGCCTTGTTTATTCCTTAGAGGAGGCGAGATTTCGGCCTCCTTTTTTATTTGCCCTAGCGAGCTAATTTAACTTGATTAAAATCTCGCCTTCACATAGAATTTGCGCCCCTAAAACAGTCATTTTATTTTAGTTCCTTGCCTCTTCGGTTTGACTGTACCATGAACGAGGCTATAACCCGTAGGGAGCAATCATGCGTCATTACGAAATCGTATTCATGGTCCACCCAGACCAGAGCGAACAAGTTCCAGGTATGATCGAGCGTTACTCAGCTGTTATCAACGATAACGGTGGTAACATCCATCGCTTGGAAGACTGGGGCCGCCGTCAATTGGCTTACCCAATCGAAAAATTGCACAAAGCCCACTATGTTCTTATGAACATTGAAGCTAGCGCAGAAGTTGTTGATGAATTGGAAACTGCTTTCCGTTTCAACGATGCTGTTATCCGTAACATGATCATGCGCATTAAGTCTGCTATCACTGAAGCATCAGCTATTGCTAAAGCTAAAGATGAGCGTCCAGCTCGTCGTGACGAAGAGCGTCCAGCTCGTCGTGAAGAAGCTGCAACAGAAGAAGCTCCTAAAGTAGAAGCTGAAGAAGAGTCAACTAGCGAAGAATAAGACTGATGTCTGAAAATAGATTGGTTTTGCAAGGGCGGGTATTACGCGCACCAAAACGCACAACCAGTCCGGCGGGAGTTGCCCACTGCCAATTTTGGTTAGAGCATCGTTCGCAGCAGCTAGAAGCTGGATTTTCTCGCCAAGCCTATTGTCAAATGGCGGTAGTCGCAAGTGGCGATATTTTAGAGCAAGATTCATCGCATATAAGTATGGGGTGTGAAGTCAGGGTCAGTGGTTTTATTCATAGCCACAAGGCCGCCAACGGTAACTATCGATTGGTGCTTCATGCTTCGGAAATTGAATTGTTATCATGAGGATAATGTTATGGCACGTTTTTTCCGTCGTCGTAAATTCTGCCGCTTCTCAGCGGAAGGTGTTGTAGAGATCGATTACAAAGATACTGCAACATTGAAAAACTACATCACTGAAAGTGGTAAAATTGTACCTAGCCGTATTACTGGTACAAGTGCTAAATACCAACGTCAACTTGCACGCGCTATTAAACGTGCTCGTTACCTGGCTCTATTGCCATACACTGATTTACATAAGTAAGTCGGCGTTGCAACTAGCCTAACTCAACTTACATTTTCGAGGAAAGGTAATGGAAATTATTCTATTAGACAAAATCGCTAACTTAGGCGGTTTAGGTGATCAAGTTAATGTTAAAGCAGGTTACGCACGTAACTTCTTGATCCCAAAAGGTAAAGCAGTACCAGCAACTAAAGCTAACGTAGAGGTTTTCGAAGCTCGTCGTGCAGAATTAGAAGCTAAACTTGCAGATACACTAAAAGAAGCTGAAGCTCGCGCAGAAAAACTAAACGCTCTAGAAGCGATTGTTATCGAAGCTAAAGCTGGTGAAGAAGGTAAACTATTCGGTTCTATCGGTACTCGTGACATCGCTGATGTTGTTACTGCTGCTGGTGTTGAAGTCGTTAAATCTGAAGTTCGCCTACCAAACGGTGTACTACGTACTACTGGTGAAGTGGATGTTGTTATCCAAGTTCACTCTGACGTAAGTGCTACTGTTTCTCTACAAGTTGTTGCTGCTGAATAATTTCAGCTTAATAGCTTGCTAAAAACCGCGCCTTGGCGCGGTTTTTTTGTATATTGGCTATGATATTAGGCATTATTGAAAGAGACTAGGCTTGAAGCCGGTTTAGTTAAAGGAAGCTTAAAGTGGCTGGTAGCATCACTGAAACAAGGAGAGCAAGTGTGCGTTTATTATTTATAGTTTTTAGTACTGTTATTAGTTTCGTAGCGCAGGCCAATCAGAGCTGGCAAGTCCTTGAACAACAAGCAAAGGGACAAACCGTTTATTTCAATGCGTGGGCTGGAGACGATAACATTAATGCCTATATTGACTGGGCCGGAAAACAAGTAAAGCAGCGCTATGGCGTTAACTTAGAACATGTCAAAGTGAGCGAGACCGCGAACGTGGTTAGCCGCATTTTAGCCGAGAAAGTTAGCGGGCGAACCGATGGTGGCAGCGTTGATTTGGTTTGGGTGAATGGGGAAAACTTCCGTACCCTGAAACAGGCTAATTTACTGTTTGGCCCATTTAGCCAGCTCTTGCCTAATTTAGCGCTAACCGACCAGCAAAGCCCCGCCTTACTTTATGATTTTACCATTCCTGTAGAGGGTTATGAGTCGCCATGGGGCGGCGCACAGCTTACTTTCTATTACGATAGTGCACGTTTAACTCAGCCGCCCAAATCGATGCTAGATTTATTACGCTACCTTGAGCAGCATCCCGGTTTGTTTAGCTATCCTGCTCCGCCAAGTTTCTATGGTACAACCTTTATTAAACAAGCCTTGCTTGAGTTGATTGAAGATAAGAGTGTGCTTTATCAAGCGGTAGATAAACAACAATTTGAGCAGCTTACTGTTGAATTGTGGCGCTTTTTGGATAAGCTACACCCGCTAATGTGGCGCCGTGGTTTAAGCTTCCCTAGTGGTAGTGGACAGATGCAACAGCTGCTAAATGACGGCGAACTAAGCCTTGCCTTTACTTTTAATCCGAATGAACCTGCTGCTGGCATTATTCAAGGGTTGTTGCCTGAGTCTGTTCGGAGTTACGTTCATCAAAGCGGGACTATTGCCAATACCCATTTCTTGGCGATCCCTTTTAATAGTGATGCAACTGCTGGGGCTATGGTCGTTGCCAACTTCTTATTATCTCCCGAGGCTCAAGCGCGTAAATCTGAGCTTAACTACTGGGGGGACCCCAGTGTTTTGAGTATGGATAAGCTTAATGCTGAGCAAGCGCTATTATTTCAACAACAGCAAAGCCCGGCCAGTTTAAGTGTACAAGACCGAGCCAATGTACTGGCCGAACCGCATGCTAGCTGGGTGAGTTTATTGGAATCTGAATGGTTGCGCCGTTATAGCCAATGAGCCGTGTTAGCGATAAGGTAACGGCGATTTTCCCTGCAGTTAGCTCATTGTTGCTACTGTTACCTTTGGCATTTGGTTTGTTAGCCACTATGTTGCCTGCCTTCGGTTATTTTCCGGCTGCCGGGAAAAATGAATTAAGTTTGGTGCCATGGCAGCAATTGTTTGCTTATGGATCTTTATGGCACTCTATAACCTTAAGCCTTTTTACCGGTTGGGTGGCCGCGCTTCTTTCCTTAGTTTGCGCTTTGTGGCTATTGATGCATTGTTATCAAACAAAATGCTGGCGCTGGTTGGATAAATCTCTTGCTCCTTTTTTAGCCATTCCACACGTTGCCATGGCTATTGCCTTATTGTTTTTACTGGCACCTAGCGGCTGGCTAATGCGTTGGTTTTCACCTTGGCTAAGTGGTTTTAGCTATCCCCCTTTATGGCAAACTACCCAAGATCCTTGGGGTTTGAGTCTTATTTTGGCGCTATGGCTTAAAGAGCTACCGTTCTTGTTATTTGTGCTGTTAGCGGCTTGTTCGCAGCTACCGATTAAACGGAGTTTAATGGTGGGGCAAAGTTTTGGTTATTCGCAGCAACAAGTGTGGGTTCAAATCTTATTTCCTCAATTGTTAAAACGAATTCGTTTGGCGTTTTTGTGTGTATTGGCTTTTTCTTTAACCGTGGTGGACGTCGCGCAGATTATTGGCCCTAGTCGCCCGGTCACTTTAGGCTTGTTAGTTTGGCAGTGGTTTAGTGATAGTTATCTTGAAAACCGCTTGTTAGGTGCAGCGGGTGCCTTGTTATTACTTGCTTTAGTGGGGTCGAGCTTAGCGCTGGCGTTGTTGTTAGAAAAACTTTACCTAGCTGTTAATTTAGCCCGCTCAATGAGTGGGCGACGTAAGTTGGGGCGACAGTCAAGGTGGGCTCTGTTGCTCGTCTTAGTGATAATGCTCTGTTTAGTATTAAGCCTAGTATTAATGCTTATATGGTCATTTGCTTGGCGTTGGCGCTTTCCTGAGGCTTTGCCCAGCGAATGGAGTTTACGTTATTGGCTGCAGGCCGCTAACTATATTGTTGAGCCACTGATTAATAGTTTAGGTATTGCTTTGGTTTCTGCGGCTCTCGGTTTGTTATTAGTGATTGGCTGCTTGGAGTATCAAGTGAAGCGGAAAATTAGTAGTGCTTGGTGGTCGCCGGTCATTTATTTGCCCCTGTTATTACCGCAAGTAGCGTTTCTATTTGGCATGCAGGTGGAGTTGTTTCGTTATGGTTTAGATGGCTTGTTGATAAGTGTGATATGGGCTCATCTGATCTTTGTTTTACCCTATGTTTATTTATCCTTAGTTGATAGTTATCACAGCTTTGACCAGCGTTATATGCAGGCGGCGATTAGCTTGTCTCATAGTTATTGGTGGAGTTTATTTAAGGTTAAATTGCCGATGTTAACTCGGCCTATCGGTTTTGCTTTTGCCATTGGTTTTGCCGTTAGCATTGCACAATATTTGCCCACTTTGTTCGTTGGGGCGGGTAGAGTGAGTACCCTTACCACTGAAGCTGTAGCCTTGGCATCGGGAGGGGATCGGCGGATTACTGCGGTGATGGTGATATGGCAAACCCTTTTGCCATTGCTAGTCTATGGTGTGGTAATTATTTGGCCTAAATGGCGTTATCGCCAGCGGCGGGAAATGCAAAACTAATGTTAAAAATAGAAAACTTCAGTTTAAGCTTGAACCATCACTGCCTGTTAAAAGACTTAAATCTGCAGGTGGCTGGTGGCGAAATTGTCACTATTATGGGGCCGAGTGGCTGTGGTAAATCGAGTTTTTTAGCAGCCCTAGCAGGGACTTTAGATAGCCAATTTTGCTGCTCGGGTAGGGTAGAGCTGGCTGGTGAGCCCATCCTTAATCAGTCTCAGGCACAACGAAAAGTAGGCATGTTATTTCAAGATGATTTGCTATTTCCGCATTTTAACGTTGCGCAGAACTTATGTTATGCCTTGGCGCCACATCTGCATAAGCAAGCCGACAGCATTATTGCGCAAGCCTTGGATGAAGCTGCGATGGGTGGCTATCAGCTGCGGGATATCGCCAGTTTGTCGGGAGGACAGCGAGCAAGAGTCAGTGTATTACGCAGCTTATTGGCAGAGCCCAAACTGTTACTACTTGATGAACCTTTCAGTAAGCTTGATAAGCCCTTACGCAAGCAGTTTAAGACGTTCGTAAAGGCTAAGATAGAAGCTTTAGCTATTCCAGCGTTATTGGTGACGCATGATGCAGAAGATAGCTTGCAGGCACCCGCTATTTCAATATTTTAAAAGCTTCATGTTCTAAGCTACTGATGCTGTTGCTCTTATGTTTTCTTTGCTATGCTGAAATTAACCTGAAGCTGGCTTGTGTGGAGTAAAAGCCTCAGGATGCATATATTTGCGATCCCAAAACAATAACAGAGGACGAAGATGAATAAATTGATTCTTGCATTGGCATTATCAGTTCCATTTGTCGCATCAACGGTGAGTGCGGCACCTGCTAAAGCCCCCATATGCGCTGCTTGTCATGGTGCTGATGGAAAAGCGACTATTCCCGGTTACCCTAATTTAGCCGGTCAAAATGAGCAATATTTAGTAACATCATTGAAAGCCTATCGTGATAAGCAACGCACAGGTGGGCAAGCGATGGTAATGCAGGCTCAAGCTGCCAGCTTAACTGATGCCGAAATAGCAGAATTAGCCGCTCATTTTGCCGCAATGTAAGTTCTAATTGTTTGAGCAAAGGCCAGCCAAGAGCTGGCTTTTTTGTTTCGCTAGTTTGGCCAAATGGTACTTGGTGTCGTTATGATATTGCCGCATAATAGACACCAGTATTGAATAACCGCAATGACAGATTATGGCAGCCCGCATGCCCGCTCGTGATTTTAAAAATAAAAGACCTAAAGACTCACAAATCGATCAACTGAAAGTACCACCGCACTCGCTAGAAGCAGAGCAAGCCGTGCTTGGTGGATTGATGCTAGACAACAACGCTTGGGATAATGTCTCGGAATTGGTCGTTGAGCATGATTTCTATCAGCGAGCTCATCAATATACCTTCGCCGCTATGCATCGTTTGGCTGAAGGTGGCCAACCGATAGATTTGGTGACCGTTTCTGAAGAGTTAGAGCGTCAAGAGCAGCTCGATGATATCGGTGGTTTTGCCTATCTCGGTGAGATTGCTAAAAATACCCCCAGCGCGGCTAATATTCGCGCTTATGCTGAAATTGTTCGCGAACGCGCTGTGACGCGTGAGTTGATTTCGGTGGCCAACGAAATTGCCGATAGTTGTTATGAGCCAGCTGGACGTAAGAGTAGTGATTTGCTCGACTTTGCCGAAAGTAAAGTGTTTAAGATTGCCGAGTCGCGAGCTAATGAAAATGAAGGCCCGAAAGAAGTTAAAGGTTTACTGGCGGAAACCATTGATAAAATTGAAGAGCTGTATAAAGCGCCAAATGACGGTGTAACAGGTGTCTCTACTGGCTTTGCCGACTTAGATAAGAAAACCAGTGGCTTACAAGGCTCTGATCTTATTATCGTGGCGGCGCGTCCTTCGATGGGTAAAACTACCTTTGCCATGAACTTGTGTGAATATGCGGCGATGACTCAAGATAAGCCGGTACTGATTTTCAGTTTAGAAATGCCCTCTGAACAAATTATGATGCGGATGTTGGCATCTTTAGGACGAATTGATCAAACCAAAATTCGTACAGGTAGTTTAGATGACGATGATTGGGCGCGTTTATCTTCTACTATGGGTTTAATGGCTGAAAAGTCGAAAATGTATGTGGATGACTCCTCCGGCTTAACGCCCACCGAAGTGCGCTCTCGTGCTCGCCGAGTGGCGCGTGAGGAAGGTGGCTTAAGCATGATTATGATCGATTACCTGCAGTTGATGCAGGTACCTGGCTTAAGTGAAAACCGGACTTTGGAAATTGCCGAAATTTCACGATCACTTAAATCTTTAGCCAAAGAATTGAACGTACCGGTAGTGGCCTTATCACAGCTAAACCGTAGTTTGGAGCAGCGCGCCGATAAGCGACCTGTTAACTCTGATCTACGTGAATCAGGTTCTATCGAGCAGGACGCTGACTTAATTATGTTCATTTACCGTGATGAAGTTTATAACGAAGGCACTGACAATAAAGGCTTGGCCGAAATTATAATTGGTAAACAGCGGAATGGCCCTATCGGACGGGTACCGTTGACTTTCCAAGGCCACTTTTCGCGTTTTGATAATTGGGCTGGTGAATTCTACGACGACGAATAGGAGCGAACGGACACTGCAAGTTTCATTGGCTGCACTAGAAACGCGCCAAATGGCACGTCGTTTATGGCTAAATGCTTGGCGGGTACTTCTATTATGCCGAGTCTCGATGAACATGCTGTGCGTCGACTTAGCTTCAAACGGTCAGGATAAAGTTGTGACGGGGTCTGAATTAGCAGTGGAACGGGTGGCTAAGGCAGTGGATAACATCGCTTTACGAATTAGTCATTAAGCTGACTTTTCGAGTTTGATTAAGTTATATAAAGTAGTATTTACAAGTTGCTTGTTATAGGCTATTAATTGGAAGTTGAATTGTTAATTAAAACTTTGATAGTCTCAGTCTATCAAATTAATTGATTAGAACAATTCGTATAATTGCGCTGTTTCGCGCATCATTATTAGCGAGATTAATAACCTACTTAATTAACAAAGGAATTCGAAATGAGTGTATTAGTTGGTCGTCCCGCTCCAGACTTTACTGCTGCTGCTGTTCTAGGTAATGGTGAGATTGTTGATAGCTTTACTCTAAGTGAACACATCAAAGGTAAAGCTGCGGTAGTGTTCTTTTACCCACTAGATTTTACTTTTGTTTGTCCTTCAGAGTTGATTGCTTTTGATCACCGTTTCAAAGATTTCCAAGCCAAAGGCGTTGAAGTAGTTGGTGTGTCTATTGATTCTCAATTCACTCACAATGCATGGCGTAACACTTCTACTGACGACGGTGGTATCGGCCAAGTTCAGTACCCATTAGTTGCTGACGTTAAACATGAAATCTGTAAAGCTTACGATGTTGAGCATCCAGAAGCTGGCGTAGCTTTCCGTGGTTCTTTCTTAATTGATAAAGAAGGTGTGGTTCGTCACCAAGTGGTTAACGACCTACCATTAGGCCGTAACATTGACGAAATGCTACGTATGGTTGACGCATTAAACTTCCACGAGAAAAATGGTGAAGTTTGTCCTGCTCAATGGGAAGAAGGTAAAGAAGGTATGGACGCTAGCCCAGAAGGTGTAGCTAAGTACCTATCAGCAAATGCTGAAGGCCTATAATCAATATTAAGTTTCTTTAATTAAGCAAAAAGCCCGCATTAGCGGGCTTTTTGCTATTTGAAGATTATTTATTAGGTATTTTCAAAACAAATTTCAATGGTGGCATTGCCATGAAGTGAAGTAAACGGAATCAGCACCTTAGGCCCTTCTGTTTTATGGGTAATGGTATGTGACGGCCCCGACACAACGACTGGCGTAGCCATATTAAAATCGTAGCCATCATCGGCTAATAATCGTTTTGCGCCACCTGTCACCATATTGGTAATTTCGCCCACCATGTCAGTGACTTCTTCATTAATTGAATCGGGGGCTTCCCCTAACATACGACGCATTATTTCGATGGCTAAGCCTTTATCAAAGCTAATTGATAGTGAGCCTTTAGTTTGCGGGCCCACCATGCCGATTAAACCTGAAACATCACCACGGGCGATTTCGTCTTTTTTTAAGCCTGGTTTACCAGGCTTTAGCTCAAGCTGAGCCATTGTGGTGAGTACGTTTAATAACGACTTTAAAAAGGGGTTTACAAAGTTTACATCCATAGTGACAGACTATTTCCAGCTTAGGGTGAATGAAGCTTACGCCTTGAATTATATTGTTAGTAGCGCTTAGCTGTGATCACAATTTTTTGATAGTGCTAATAAGAATCGCACGAGATCCGATGAGCTGCAACTCTAAGTCCTTTTTTTACGAACTATTTCACTGAAAAAGAGATCTATTATTGATACTCGAGTAAATATTCATCCTATTGTGCTCAATGTGGTCGCAGCGTCCTCGTTGAATTGAGTCAATGCTTGTTTTAATGAGCGTACTACAGGGTAGATTTTATCAATAAGCCATCTATTGTGCTGTGCATAATTGAAGCGCTTTGTTGCAGTCTGTATAATCGCCAGCCCAAAGTTTTAGCATTGTGCTAGCACGGTAACTAGTGTCTCTATGTTGATAGCGCACTAGGAACTTTATCGAGTAGTGCCGTCATGGAATGTATGGCTAAGATTATTAACAAACAGAGGCTTTAACTATGCATCCATCTTTGCGCTTTTCGGTCGCTCCTATGCTCGATTGGACAGACCGTCACTGCCGTTATTTTCATCGCTTAATGAGTAAAAATACCCTGTTATATACCGAAATGGTAACAACTGGCGCGATTCTACATGGAAAGGGTGATTATTTAGGCTTTTCTGAGCAGGAGCATCCCGTTGCTTTACAGCTGGGCGGTTCTGACCCTCAGGCTTTGGCTGAATGTGCTAAACGGGCAGAAGATTTGGGCTATGATGAAGTTAACCTTAATGTGGGTTGTCCTTCAGATCGGGTGCAAAATGGTCGCTTCGGAGCCTGTTTAATGGCAGAGCCTCACTTGGTGGCGGAATGTGTGACGCAAATGCAGCAGCAAGTGGGTATTCCAGTAACAGTGAAAACACGCATTGGTATTGACCAGCAGGATAGCTACCCATTTTTACAAAGCTTTATTGAGACTGTGGCCAGGGCAGGTTGCGAGACCTTCATTATTCATGCGCGTAAAGCTTGGTTGTCTGGGTTAAGCCCTAAACAAAATCGAGACATTCCCCCTTTAGATTATCAGCGAGCTTACCAAGTTAAGAATGATTACCCACAGCTTACTATTAGCGTAAACGGTGGCATTAGCGATTTAGATCAAGCCAAATCTCACTTAAAGTATTTAGATGGGGTAATGTTGGGAAGAGAGGTTTATCAGAACCCGTATATTTTAGCGCAAGTGGATCAACGGATCTTTGACGCCGCTAGGGAACCAGTAACTCGTCATCAAGTGGTTGAATTGATGTTGCCATATATAGAGCAACATTTAGCCAATGGCGGACGTTTGCAACATATTAGTCGCCATATGTTGGGGTTATTTCAAGGCTGTGTAGGCGCGCGAGCTTGGCGACGCCATTTGAGTGAGAATGCACACAAATCTGGCGCAGGTACCGCATTAATACAAGAGGCTTTAGCCAAAGTACCAGTAACACAGCTTGTTTAGTTAAGCGTAATCGGTTGAATTAGCATAATCGGCCCTATTACTTGGCATAGGCTTTGCTATCTCCTTAACGAAGAGTCAGCTTTTTGTCAGGAGTAAAGAACAATGGAGTTTTTAGGTCGTTTACTTGCCCGTTGGGGCATCTTAGACATTTTTATGGCGTGGTTATTGATTGCCAGTGCTATGGTATTAATGCTTCCTCAGCAGTGGCTACCAGAGGGAGGCTTAAATGCTGAGCTTAATGTCACTCTAGTACTTAGCTGTATAGCGGGTTTGGCATTTTTTCTTAGCCGTTGTTTGTTATTAGTCGCGGCGGCGGTGAGTGCTGGTGTGCAGCAGCGCCGAGAACTACAGCGTCTCTCGGCCATGATCGCTTGTTTAGATCATTCTGAGCGAGCGATACTTCGCGAATTTATTATTACTCGTCGTAGTGTGCTGAGCCTGCCCCTTAATGAGCCAGCGGTGCTGAATTTGTTAAATAACGGGGTTCTGAAGCCGATGAATGAACAGCATATTCAGGAGCAGCGCAGCAATGTTGATATGATGATTAACTTGGCTGCTCGACCGCTGTTAAGTTACAAGGCTTTGGGCTTGCCAGTAGGGAAGTTAAACGAGGAGCAAATTGAACATCTAAAATCAATTCGTCCTCGCTTCTTACAGCCTGACTATAAGGCTAACCGCACTCATTCAGGAAAGCTATTTAGGATCAGAGCGGGTAGTTCAGAGAGCCAAAGCGCGGCTTAATGTTATTGGGTTCGTTTCTTTAAATAGCCTGCATAATCAGGCACATCGACTGAAAATTGCTGATTAAAATGACGGCTGGCTAAAATAAAGTCAGCCGTTGCTTGGTTGGTTGCCATAGGAATATTCCATACCGCCGCTAAGCGTAATAGTGCCTTCACATCTGGATCATGAGGTACCGCATCTAGTGGATCCCAAAAGAAGATCATTAAATCGATTTTTCCTTCGGCGATCATTGCGCCTAACTGTTGATCTCCACCCATGGGGCCACTCAACAGCGCCTTAACTTCAAAGCCTTGCTGGGCTAATAAAGTACCGGTTGTACCGGTGCCATAAAGTTGGTGTTGCTTCAAGGCGTCACTGTGGTGCTTAGCCCAGTTAATTAATGCGGTTTTTTTATGGTCGTGCGCCACCAGTGCGATGCGTTTTACCACATCCATTGTGCGTGTAGTTGTATCCATGTTACCTCTTAAATATGGTTAGATTGAATGCTGTGCTGCCAAGTATGTTAATGTTTGTCCATGCTATTAGCTAGCTGCAGCAGGATAATTCTGTGTGCTGAGTGATAAAAATGTGTTGTGCTAATTAAGCTGAGTGTGCGACGGTTTCATTGACAGTTAAGTTTTTATGCGAAGGGCTTGTAATCACGATATTGGTGGCACTGAGCCTCGTCATTCAGGGGGGCTTTCAACTTTTCTCGTGATACAACAATTCCAAGGAGAGAGTAGTGGTTTATATATTTGGTTATGGCAGTTTAATTGATGCGGATTGTCGGCAACGTACTTTCCCAGGTGAACAGGCTTATGCTGCGCGTGTACATGGCTATCAACGCTATTGGAGTGGCCTTAAAGGTTACGATGATCGTTCTGCTGTTGTGATTAGTCCAGAACCCAAAGCTAGTGTGAATGGAGTTTTGATCCCTTTCGATGAGGCTTTTTTAGTCCAGCTTGATCAACGTGAAGCTGGATATGATCGTGTATTGCTCAATGCTGAGCAAGTTGAGTTATTGTGTGAACTACCTCAGGCAGCGGCTAAAATATATGTTTACGTAGCCCAAGAATATTGGCATCCGCAAAGTGATAGCCCAATCTTACAGTCTTATTTAGATGTATGTTTGCGTGGGTGTTTAGCAATCAGCGAGCAGTATGCTAGGGAGTTTTTGTTATCAACCAATTATTGGGTCAACCATTGGGTAGATGACCGGCAGCAACCGCTTTATCCACGGGCTGAAAATATTGACGCTTTAGCTTTAGAGCAGATCGATTCAATATTAAACGACATGGCCCATTTGGTTAAATTGAAGCCAACTGCTTAACCAATAAAAAAGGCGCCTAGGGCGCCTTCATGTCTTATTGCAACGATAACTTATAGTACGTGTACAGAAGAAGTATTAGTTGTGCCAGATGGTACTAAGGCACCAGATACCATAACTACGATATCACCTTTCTTAGCTAGACCAGATTCAGTGGCTAGTTCTTTACCTAAGGCATAGAACGAATCAGTGCTTTCGATAGCATCAACCACGTGAGGAACTACACCTTTGCTTAAGCAAAGTTGAGCTGCTGTTTTGGTGTTAGTCGTAATCGCTAGAATGTTAGCTTGAGGGAAGTATTTACGAACAGACTTCGCTGATTTACCACCTTCAGTAGCCACAATAATCAGTGGAGCGCTCAACTTTTCTGAAGTTTCAACCGCACCTTTACATACTGCTTCAGTGATGCGAAGTTTTCCGCTGTCACGTGCAGGATCTAAGTTAGAAGGCATTACCGCATCAGTACGTTCACAGATAGTCGCCATGATAGATACCGCTTCAATTGGGTATTTACCTTTAGCTGATTCACCAGATAGCATTACGGCATCAGTACCATCTAAGATAGCGTTCGCTACGTCACCGGCTTCTGCACGAGTTGGGCGTGGGTTTTTGATCATTGAGTCAAGCATTTGAGTGGCGGTGATAACCAATTTACGAGCGCGGTTACACTTCTCAATCATCATTTTTTGAGCGAAGATAACTTCTTCAACAGGAATTTCAACACCCAAATCACCACGTGCAACCATGATGCCATCAGAAACTTCTAAGATCTCATCAAAGTTATCTACACCTTCTTGGTTTTCGATTTTTGAGATGATTTGGATCTTCTCGCCGCCATTCTCTTTTAGTAGTTGGCGAATTTCTAGTACGTCTTCTTTCTTACGGATGAATGAAGCAGCAATGAAGTCAACGCCTTGCTCGCAACCAAAGATTAAGTCACCTTTGTCTTTAGCTGAAAGTGCTGGAAGTTGAACAATAACACCAGGAAGGTTAACACCTTTGTTTTCACCTAGGTCACCGTTGTTAAGTACAGTACATTTCACTTCGTCGTCAGAAACGGCGATAACTTCCATTTCAATTAGACCATCATCAACTAGGATCATGTTGCCCACTTTCAAGTCAGCAGCAAAACCTGGGTAAGTAACCGCAACGCGAGTCGCATCACCGATAACAGTTTGGTCGGTAGTGAAAGTGAATTCTTGACCAGCTACTAGGCTTACATCGTCACCACCCGCAAGTTTAATGGTGCGGATTTCTGGACCTTTAGTATCCAATAAAACGGCAGCAGACTTACCTGTATTTTTAACGACTCCGCGAAGGTTGTTGATACGAGTGCCATGTTCAGCAAAGTCGCCGTGAGAAAAGTTAAGACGCATTACGTTCATGCCAGACTCAACTAATTTAGTGAGCATTTCTACCGATTCAGTTTTTGGACCAATGGTACAAACAATTTTGGTTTTCTTCATTGAGATAATTCTCCGTTGAGGATGCTAGTAAAAAAATCTGCGCACATTATACAAGATAGTACCCAAAAGGATATGTAGAAAAATAACTACAAATCCGAATGTTGATCAAAAACAAGGGCAATTTATAACTTGAAAATATGGCTGCATATTTGTTCAATGTTGTGAAAACATTTGCAATACTCTGCAATCGAGCTTTAAGCAAGTATAAAAAAACCTCGCTAAACTGCGAGGTTTTTAAATTCATTAATGATTATTCGATCTCACCACAAAAGCGGTAGCCCTCACCGTGGATGGTGGCAATGATTTCAGGCGTTTCTGGTATTGATTCGAAATGTTTTCTAATGCGACGAATGGTGACGTCAACCGTTCGGTCATGCGGCTTCAATTCGCGGCCTGTCATTTTTTTCAGTAAATCAGCTCGAGTCTGAATTTGCCCAGGATTTTCTACAAAATGTAACATTGCGCGAAACTCGCTGCGTGGTAATTTGTAGGTCTCTTGGTTAGGGCTAACTAAAGAACGACTATTAATGTCTAAAGTCCAACCATTAAATCGATATTCTTCAACCGAGCCTTTTTCTTCGCTGGTGGCTTGACCATTTACGGTACGGTTTAGCAAGTTGCGAGCGCGAATAGTAAGCTCTCGAGGATTAAATGGCTTGGTTATGTAATCATCAGCACCAATTTCTAGACCCAAAATTTTATCGACTTCGTTATCTCTGCCAGTTAAAAACATTAAGGCAATTTGTTCACGATCTCGAAGTTCGCGTGCGAGTAGTAGGCCATTTTTACCTGGAAGATTAATATCCATGATAATAAGGTGAACAGAGTGTGCTTCTAACACGCTGTTCATTTCATTGCCGTCTGTCGCTTCAAACACATTATAGCCTTCTGCCTCGAAAGTGCTTTTTAGCGTATTACGAGTGACCAGTTCGTCCTCGACAATTAAAATATTTGGTGTCATGGTCTTCCCCAATGCTGTTTAAAATAAGTTGGCTTGCGAACAGGTAGCGGTATATGGAAGGGTGATAAATGGCTACTTATTCTTCCATGTTGAGTTTGTGTTAAAACTCGTTGAATGGCAAAAAAATAGACTAATAGTTTGTCAAAAACGCGTGATAAATCAGCGAACCAGACCTTTCATATGCATTGTTCGTTACAAGCAGTAAACATATTCTATTGGCTTAACAGTGATATAACAACTTGAGTGTGAAAAAAGCTTACGTTTTCTGCGGTGATTTTGATTCAAATCAATCGAATTTAGCCAATTATACGAATTTTGGTGAACAATAATGAAAATAAACTACATTATGGATTTGTATCAAAGCACTTTATTTTTAGCGGATACAGACCTTAAATATCAAGAGTTTGCAATTATTACCGCTAATAATCCTAATGGAATGACCAGAACCGCAGCTTTTAACCGTTGGTTGGACTGTCATTTTATTTCATATCTGCGTTTACAGGGATTGGCTCACCATTGGGTGTTTGCCGGTTCAATTGATCTAAATCATTACGAATTTAGTGCAATTGTTGACTGCTCGTTAAATGAGGCCCAACATATTGCAAGGGTTTTCAGACAGCGCGCCTTTTATTGGTATAGTCGGCAATGCTATCTTTACGATAGCAATAACTTAGCGTTGCCGTACTCCAACTTAGGTGATTTAGCGCCGCGTTGGTATAACAATGTGGCTGCATACAACTACTTAATGAAGGATTATCACTATGCAAGATTTGCTTCCTGAACTCTGTGATCTCTACCCCGAACAGGCAAAGCTGTTGAGTCCTATTTTTCAATGTTACGGCGCTAAGGCGGTGTTTTTTGGTGAAGTCGTCACGGTAAAGTGTTTTCAGGATAATAGTCGAGTTAAAGAGTTGTTGGCTGAACCGGGCGATGGCAAGGTGTTGGTGGTTGATGGCGGCGGCAGTGTTGAACGTGCCTTAATGGGAGATCTTATCGCCGACTCGGCCTATGTTAATGGCTGGGCGGGAGTCGTGATTAATGGTGCCATCCGTGATGTCGCGACTATTAATACTATGGATATAGGGGTTCGCGCTTTGGCACCTTGCCCAATGAAAACAGAGCGTAAAGGTCTAGGAGAAGTGGATGCGGTAATTCAATTCGCTGGCCAAATCATTAAGCCCGGTATGTATTTGTATGCAGATGAAAACGGTATTTTGTTGAGCGATGAAGTACTAGCTTTGCCGGAAGAGTTGGTTTAAAAACGATAGCCTAAGCCAAACTGAACTTGTTGCTGAGTTTGTTTGTCGGCTTGGGCGTCGAGTTGATATACCGCTTTTACGTCAATATTGTCGAGGATGTGGTAGGTACTAGACACTTCCAGGCTATGCTCAGTATTGTCATACTTGGGCTGGTGGATCTGTACCAATTTACTTTGAATCGATAGGCTTTCTAAGGGTTGATAATTTACCCCAGTGGATAGGTTAAAACCTTTACGAGTCGCAATATCGTCATATTGGTTGTTTACTCCAGCTTCAACAAACAAGGATAATTCGTTGCGTAATTGATGTTGGTAACCACCATTAAAAAACCAACTATCATTAGCTTCTTCGCTAGCATTACTAACAAATTGGCTATTGTTGTAACCAGTAATATACCAGTTGTCACTAAGTTGGCTACGTGAAGATAATTGTAGGTGCTCACCGTCTCCGTAACTCAGGCTCATCTCATTCTCTAACGGCGCAGCAAGTAATGAGCTCGAAAATCCAATAAGCAATGCAGCAACAAAGTGCTGATAATGAAACTTTGCCACTGCCCCTCCTTATTGTGGTTTTTGATCACCACTTAAGTATGATTGATCGGGTTGATAAGATCACCGAGGATCTTCAAATATTTTTATAAAGCCGATGAAATCAGCAGTAAATGAACAATTTTAGGATAATCTTCTAACGACTAATGAAGCGATGTCGTCTTCGATAGGGGTAAACATCTTCAAATTGTCCATTTTTAATATTTTGTTGCAAGTGCTGCCAGAAACTGGCTTGGAATAGCTCGGCATGTAGCTCTTTAAAGATTTGTTTTACAATAGGTTTTCCTAATAAGAAAGTGGCAAATTCTTCAGGGAAAATATCATTAGGTCCGACCGAGTAGCTAGGGTGGGCCGCCCATTGATCTTCTGGGTAGGGCGATTTAGGAAACTCTCTAAAGTTACATTCCGTCATGTAGGATATCTCGTCGTAATCATAAAATACCACACGACCATGTCGAGTTACGCCGAAGTTCTTAAATAGCATATCTCCGGGGAAGATATTGGCTGCGGCCAGTTGCTTAATTGCATTGCCATATTCATCGATAACTTGTCGGGTTTGGGCTTCGCTTGCCTGCTCTAAGTACATATTCAGCGGCACCATTTTTCGCTCAATATATAAATGTTTAATGGTGAGGCAATCATCTTCAATTAGCAGCATGGAAGGCGCGACAGCTTTAAGTTCATCTAATAGCGTTTGGCTAAATCGATGTAAGGGAAACTCTACATTAGAAAACTCTTGGGTATCGGCCATGCGGCCGACGCGGTCGTGCTGTTTCACCAAGCGGTATTTTTCTTTTACTAGAGCGTGGCTTACGTCTTTAGGTGGAGTAAAACGATCCTTAATAATTTTAAATACCACATCATAGGAAGGCAGAGTGAATACCGTCATCACCATTCCTTTGATACCGGGTGCTAACTCAAATAAGTCAGTGGAATGCTGTAGATGATTAAGGTAGTGGCGATAGAGCTCGGTTTTCCCGTGTTTTTGGCAGCCAATGGCGGTAAATAACTCGTAATCGGTTTTGTTGGGAAGTAATTGTTTAAGAAAGTTGACAATCCGCCGCGGTGCTGGGGCATCTACCATGAAGTAGGAGCGGGCAAAACCAAAGATAATACTGACTTCATTACTGTCTATTAGCACACTGTCTACCGCAACCTTACCTTGCTGGTTGAGCAGTGGCAGCACTATAGGGAAGTTAAGTTGTTCACTACTATATTGGCCTATCAAATAAGCCCCTTTATTACGATAAAAAACTGGCTTTAGGATGGTAATTTTATGTAGCGGCTGTTGGTTTAACTGTGGCACTTGCTGTAAGCGCTGAGTTATGAAGTTAATGTCGCGGTTTAAATCTTCGTAGTCGATGTTGAAACGATAGTCTTCAAATAACTGAGCAAACAAGCTAATTAACTCGGTGGCTTGATAACGGTTGGTCAATAACTGGTAATCAAACAACTTGCTACAACGGCTGGGCTTTATAAAGAGTTGGCTTTCTTCTATATAGCGATGATGAAATAGGCGTTGATAAACGGAATTAAAAAACGATTCCGCTACTTCAAAATTGTCATGTTGTTTTAATAACTCTGAGTAATGTTGTTTTACCGCGGCGCTAAATTCATCGCTGCGTTGTAAATGGCCGGTAAGATCTTTAATTGCAGCTCTGGCTTCGGTGACATGATGGTCGTAGAGTCGAATACGCTCGCGTGAGGCTAGTTGAACAGAAAACCAGTCGGCATCTTCGAAGCGCTTTTGTGCTCCTCTTGTTACTTTTAAAAAGCATTGGTAAAAGCTGTTGAAGCGTTGCAGCATCACGTTTGCTGCTTGATGTTCCATTGGTTGAGTCATGGGGTTCAGCTTATTGTTGTTTTTTTATTCACTATGGCAGGATTTAAACGCCTGTTCAAATTTATTGTTACACTTTATCGCTTCTTGTGAAGTAATCGTTGCTGCACTTAAGCAGGTTTTATAAGCTGCGAAGAGGATATGCTAGTTGTGCTCAAAAGATCCCCAATCGCTCAAACAGAAACTCCATACAGGGGCGAATAGGCTTAGATAGTTGTTTAAAAATGAGCTTTTAGCCTGTTATTTGCTTCTATCCTTAGTTTTCCTCAGTTGCTGTATACAAATAAAGCTTGACTATCAATGTCAGCTGGTTAAGGTATGGGCATAAACAGGAATTTATTTATATGATGTCAGTACGTATTGCTTACACGATTACCGGAACGATTACCCGCACCACCACATGCGGGTCGGGCTGGTTGTAGTCGTACGCTACATCTAAGAAAGCCCGTATCACACTCGATACGGGTTTTTTTTTGGGAGGAACAATGCGAGTTTTAAAATTTGGTGGATCTTCGTTGGCTGATGCTGAGCGTTTTAATCGCGCGGCTGATATCGTGTTGAGTAATCAACATCAGTCGCAAATGGCGGTAGTACTTTCGGCACCTGCTGGTGTGACCAACGATTTGGTGGCGGTAGTAGATAAAGTCAGTCACGGTAATGATGGTGAAGACGAGCTCCAGCGTATTGATACAACCTTCCAACAGCTGCTCAGCCAATTGAAAAAACAATATCCCGATTTCGCCATTGAGCAAATGCAATTGATGGTTCATCAAGAACTCGGTGAGTTGCGTCAGTTACTTAAAGGTGTGGCTTTGCTGCGACAATGTCCCGATAATATTCGCGCCAAAGTTCTTTCAACCGGTGAAAAGCTTAGTATTCATACTATGAGTATGTTGCTGGCAGCGCGTGGGCAAAATTCTGAAATAATTGTGCCGCAACAAAAACTGGTGGCCAGCTCTGGTGGTTATTTAGCAGCCATTGTGGATATTCAGGCCAGTAAACAGCGTTTAAATCGGGCTACGATACAGCAAGGGATTATCTATTTAATGCCTGGCTTTACCGCTGGTAATCAGCAGGGCGAAACAGTGGTTTTAGGACGTAATGGTTCAGACTATAGCGCCGCAGTCTTAGCCGCTTGTTTAGATGCCGAATGTTGTGAAATTTGGACTGACGTAGATGGGGTTTACAACTGTGATCCTCGAATAGTGGAAGACGCCAGATTATTGCGCAGCCTGAGCTATTCTGAAGCTATGGAATTGAGCTACTTTGGTGCCAAAGTATTGCACCCCAAAACTATCGCTCCAATTGCTCAATATCATATCCCTTGCTTGATTAAAAATACCTTTAACCCTCAGGGCGAAGGCACCTTAATTGGTGAGCAAAGTGTTGCGCAAGATGACTTGCCGGTTAAAGCTTTATCGAGCTTATCTGAATTGACCATGCTGACGGTATCGGGGCCGGGCATGAAGGGAATGGTGGGCATGGCTGGCCGGATCTTTGAGAGCATTTCTCGGCGCAAGGTCTCGGTGGCCTTGATTACTCAATCAAGTTGTGAGTACAGCATTAGTTTTTGTATTCATAGCATTGATGCTGCTCGAGCCTTAGATGCCTTAAACGAAGAGTTTGAGCTAGAACTTGCCAACCAATTGTTAGAACCGATTGAGGCGATCAATCAATTAGCTATTATTTCGCTAGTGGGTGATGGCATGCGGCGCAGCAAAGGTGTAGCGGCGCGCTTCTTTACCTCTTTGGCTGAAGTGGCGATTAACATTGTGGCCATTGCACAAGGCTCTTCAGAGCGTTCGATTTCTGCAGTGGTATCGCAAGACAAGGTAAATGAAGCAATCCGCGCTTGCCATCAAAACTTTTTCGACAGTATGCACTACATTGATTTGTTCTTGATTGGTGCTGGTGGAGTGGGCGGAGCTTTATTAGAGCAAATTCACGCTCAACAGAAGCACTTGAAAGAACAACAAATTGGTATTCGTGTATGTGGAGTGGCCAACAGCCGTAAACTATTACTGGATCCAAAAGGCTTAGACTTAGATGGATGGCAGCAAAGGCTGCAAGACAGCGTAGAAAATGGCGGATTTAGTTTGAGCAATGTGGGTGATTTGGTAGACCAAAACCATTTGATTAACCCAGTGATAGTTGATTGTACCAGTAATGACGATATTGCCGCTAAGTACGCTGAGTTTTTAGCTAAAGGGTTTCATGTGGTAACGGCCAACAAAAAAGCTAATACTTCCAGCATGGAATATTACCAACAGTTGCGTAAAACTGCCTTAGCGATGCGCCGCAAGTTCCTTTACGACACCAATGTAGGTGCTGGCCTACCAGTGATTGAGAACTTGCAAAACTTGCTTAAGGCAGGCGACCAACTGGAGCGCTTTAATGGTATTTTGTCAGGTTCTTTGTCGTTTATCTTTGGCAAACTTGATGAAGGAATGAGCTTTTCCCAAGCCACTAGCATCGCGCGTGAAAATGGTTTTACTGAGCCCGACCCTCGAGACGATTTATCCGGGATGGATGTGGCGCGTAAGTTGCTCATTCTAGCTCGTGAAGCTGGGTTGCCGCTGAGTATTGATGACATTGAGATCGAGCAGGCTTTGCCACCTAATTTTGATGCTAGCGGTGATACCGACACCTTCATGCAGCGTTTATCAGAAGCCGATGCCTATTTTGCTAATTTACAACAACAAGCGGCGAGTGAAGGTAAGGTATTGCGTTACTTGGGGAGTATTGACCAAGGCGTGTGCAAAGTATCTTTATGTGCTGTAGCGGCGGACGATCCTTTGCATCGCGTAAAAGATGGCGAAAATGCCTTGGCATTTTATAGCCGTTACTATCAGCCTATTCCTTTAGTATTACGTGGTTACGGGGCTGGTACTGCTGTTACCGCTGCAGGGGTATTTGCCGATGTCCTAAGAACCCTGAACTGGAATCAAGAGGTTTAATATGAGCGTTGTCGTTTATGCCCCAGCTTCTACCGCAAATATTAGCGTGGGGTTTGATTGTTTAGGGGCTGCGCTGTCACCGATAAGTGGTGAACTGCTTGGTGACCGAGTGATGGTAGAGGCTGCGCCTGAAACGCAAGCGCTGCGGATTGAAACAGTAGGCCCTTATGCTGATAAGTTACCGGCCGATCCTAAGAAAAACATTCTATACGATTGTTATCATTATTTTGCTAAGCAGTATTTTGAGCAACGAGCCACAGCGTTTCCCAATGTGTTAATGACCTTGGAAAAAAACCTGCCGATTGGCAGTGGTATGGGTTCCAGTGCTTGCTCAGTGGTCGCTGCACTCGAAGGCTTGAATGCCTTTGTCGATTTTCCCTTTGATAAACAACAAATGTTATTGATGATGGGAGAGTTAGAAGGGCAAATTAGCGGTAGTGTGCATTATGACAATGTCGCGCCATGTTATCTTGGAGGCATGCAGTTGATGCTCCAAGAAGCTAATGTGACTAGCCAAGCGATTCCACATTTTGCTGATTGGTATTGGGTAGTAGCTTATCCCGGTATTAATATTTCTACCGCTGAAGCTCGTTCTATATTGCCGGCACAATACCGCCGTCAAGATACCTTGGAGTTTGGTCGTAATTTGGCGGGTTTTGTTCACGCCAGTTATAGTCAGCAGCCAGAGCTGGCTGCTGCGTTGCTTAAAGATAATGTTATCGCTGAACCCTACCGAGCTAAACTGATTCCTGGTTTTGAGCAAGTGCGCAGTTACGCGGCACAGAGTGGTGCCTTGGCCAGCGGGATTTCGGGCTCAGGGCCAACGGTTTACATTGTTACCCCAGTATTAGAGCAAGCCGAGCGAACCAAAGCTTGGTTAGAGCAACACTTTATTCAAAATGAAGACGGATTTTGCCATGTTTGTAAGATTGATGAGCAAGGCACACGAGTAACAGGAAAGTCACTATGAACTTATATAATTTAAAACACAACGAAGAGCAGGTGAGTTTTACTCAGGCTGTTAAGCAGGGTTTAGGTCAACAGCAGGGCTTATTTTTTCCTGATAACATCCCGCTGTTTGATGATATTGATGCGTTATTAGACTTAGATTTTCATCCGCGCTGCGCTAAATTGTTAGCTGCACTGCTCGATAATGAAATTTCAGAAGCCGAACTATTGGACATGGTAAGCCAAGCCTTTACCTTTGGCGCACCGATTGAGAAAATAACAGAACAAATTAGCGCCTTAGAATTATTCCATGGTCCAACCTTAGCTTTTAAAGATTTTGGCGGGCGCTTTATGGCGCAGTGTTTAGCTAAATTCTCTAATGGCAATAAAACCACCATTCTTACTGCCACATCGGGTGATACCGGCGCTGCGGTGGCACATGCATTTTATGGTATGGACAACATCAACGTGGTGGTGCTTTATCCAAAAGGTAAAATTAGCCCACTACAGGAAAAACTGTTTTGTACTCTAGGCGGTAATATTACCACCGTTGCAGTGGAATCCGATTTTGATGCCTGCCAAGCCATGGTAAAACAAGCCTTTGATGACCAAGAGTTAAAACAAGCGATTGGTTTAAATTCGGCTAATTCTATCAACATTAGCCGTTTAGTGGCGCAAGTATGTTACTACTTTGAAGCCGCCGCGCAAATGTCTAAGGCTCAGCGCCAGCAATTAGTGGTTGCGGTACCTTCCGGTAACTTTGGTAACTTAACCGCTGGTTTAATTGCTAAGGCGATGGGATTGCCAATTAAACGTTTCATTGCCGCTACCAATGTTAATGATACAGTGCCGCGTTATCTCGCTTCAGGCAATTGGGAGCCTAAACCGACTCAAGCTACCTTATCTAATGCAATGGATGTGAGTCAGCCAAATAACTGGCCACGTGTCGAAGAGCTGTTTAAAACTCAAGGCTGGCCATTAAGTGATTTAGGTAAAGGGGTACTGGATGACCAACAAACCGTTGCTGCAGTTAAGTCTTTGGATGAACAAGGCTACTTGTGTGAACCACATGGTGCGATTGCCTATCAACAACTGGCCTATCAATTAGCTGAAGGCGAGCAAGGTTTGTTCTTATGTACTGCTCATCCAGCTAAGTTCAAGGAAAGTGTTGAAGAGATCTTACAACGCGAAATTGATCTGCCTAAGGCCTTGGCGGATCGTGCAGATTTAGCTTTGTTATCTAAAGAGATGCCAGCTGATTTCGCTCAATTACGTGAGCTATTAATGAGCTTATAATGCTCGCCACTGTGTTTTTTACAGCGCCCACATGGGCGCTGTTTTGTTTTTAACTCTTATGTCATTAATTATTATGAGTTTTTTTGTAAGCTCTCAGGGCTAACGGTGAGCTGCTTTAACTGTTTGACAGAGGCCTCATTGGCCTTTGCTGAAGAGGGGCTTAAGTTGATCTTTGTGGTTAACTCACGCATATTGGATTGATTGGCATACAAACAAATAGTCATTATGAGTAAAGTATTAAAAGATTTGCTCGAGCTACTAAGCTTAGAGCGTATTGAAGAAGGCTTGTTTCGTGGCCACAGCCAAGATCTGGGTTTTGGTGCTGTGTTTGGTGGCCAAGTGATGGGGCAGGCTTTATCTGCGGCAAAAGAAACGGTCAGTGAAAATCGCCAGGTTCATTCTTTTCATTCCTACTTTCTTCGTCCCGGAGATACTAACCATCGTATTGTTTACGATATAGAAAGTATTCGTGATGGTAAAAGTGTTTCAACGCGTCGGGTTAAGGCTATCCAATTTGGTAAACCCATTTTTTACCTGACAGCGTCGTTTCAAGAGCCTGCGCCCGGTTTCGAACATCAAGATGAAATGCCTGACGTGCCACCACCGGAAGAGCTACAATCCGAGCAAGAATATGCCTTTCAGTTGCGTGAACTATTACCTGATGCGGTACGCGACAAGTTTATCAGTGATAAACCTTTAGAAATGCGTCCAGTTGAGTTTATTAACCCGCTGCAGCCCGAGGTTGCGGCTGCGAAGCGTTGTGTTTGGTTTAAAGCAAATGGTCAAATGCCAGATGATGCACGAGTTCATCGTTATTTATTGGCCTATGCGTCGGATTTTAATTTTTTGCCTACGGCGCTGTTACCTCATGGCCGCTCATTTATTGAGCCAAGCATTCAAACTGCGACAATTGATCACAGCATGTGGTTTCACCATGATTTTCGCATAGATGATTGGTTACTCTACGTGATTGATAGCCCTTCAGCCTCTCAGGGACGAGGCTTAGTGCGCGGTCAGTTTTACACTCGTGAAGGGAAATTGGTGGCGTCAACCATACAAGAAGGTTTAATTCGCGAGAGAGAACTTCGTTAGTCGCCTTTAAATACTAAAAAAGCATGCCTAGGCATGCTTTTTTATTTGCAGTGAAGATTATAAAGATTCAGTGAAAGTACGAGTAATTACGTCTTGTTGCTGCTCTGTGGTTAGCGAGTTAAAACGTACAGCATAACCAGAAACACGAATAGTTAACTGAGGGTATTTTTCAGGGTGTTTAACCGCATCTTCCAAAGTTTCGCGACGTAGTACGTTTACGTTTAGGTGCTGGCCACCTTCTTCTATAGGCTGAGCTTTCAGTGGTACTTCTCGGTACTCAATTTGGCCTAATGTATCGATAGAAACAACTTCATCTTCAGCATAAAGCTCATCTTTAACGCAAAGACAGCGAGCTTGATTTTGCTCATTATCTAGAAGCCAAAAAGAACCCAATAGTGCATCGTTGTCTGCTTTAGTAATCTGTATACCTGTGGTCATAACATACCTCATTAGCTAAAAATTGTAAGTTTATTACACAATATAGCGAGCTTTGAGCCACTTATTGAATCATCGTCGCCACTTATTGAAACTATACTACAATTGACCTTAATCAAAAAAGGGTTTTTTTTGATTTTTATTGTTTGTTTTGTTGTTTAATCGCAAGGTGAGGTAATATGACTTATGTTAGTGATTTGGGCTGAGCTTGAATAAGAATTAAACAAATACCGACTAAAAATCATTAAACGTCTGTTTTTTATATGTAAATGCTTTAGCAATCTGACTAGCACCTGAGATTGTTGGCCAAGCTAAAAAGTGTGAACTGGGACTAGATTAAATATGTCTAATAAACGATCTAGCGCAATAATAGTGAGAGCTTGAGTCCTATATACTGATTAAAAAGTGCTGAATAGCCAAGGAGAAGCAATGTTACAAAGTCTTCAAGAAGATCATAAAAATATCGCTAAATTGCTTAAGGTTTTAGAGCAGAAGTTGGCTCATATTCGCAATGAGAAAGCGGTGAAGTATAAGTTAATTGCCCACATAATTAGCTACATGCAAGAGTACGCGGATCGCTTTCACCATCCGAAAGAAGATTTAATTTATGACTATTATGTCAAGTATCGTGTAGTTGAAGATGATTTATCTGATCAACTCAAGCAGCAGCATCAAAGTTTATTAGAAATGACTGATGAGCTCAGTGATATTCTCGACATTATCTTATTAGATGCGGTGGTACCTTTGGATCAGTTTAGCGATAAGCTAGAAACTTTTATCAAAGCTCAGTGGGATCATCTTAATTACGAGGAAGATGTGGTTTTCCCAGCCTTAAAGCGTCATTTAACTGAGGATGATTGGCGGGCTATTGAGCAAAGTTGGCAGCATGGTAAATACGAAGACCCATTATTTGGCCACCGAGTTCAAGAGCAATATAAGGCCCTCTCAGAACGGATTAAACTTTCCGAGCCACTTGATGATTAGTACTTAATCACAGAAATAAAAAACCGGCTTAACGCCGGTTTTTTTGTTTAGTATTCAAATTCTGATTGTACATCAAAGCTATGGTCTATTGACTGTAGCTCCTTTTGTAAGCGCATTCTGTCCTTAATTGCTTCAATTTCACGCCATTTGCGTTTCTTATTAGAACCGCGAGAAGATTTGTTGGTTTCAACAGTATCCAAGTCCAGCCTATCCATGGTTATCTCCTTGTATGTTGTTGCAATTTAATAAGTACCACACGTTTACAAAAAGTAAAATACTATTGTTGCAAAAAGGTTACCAATCGTTTGCTGTGGTAGTGTTTTTTTCGATATTTTGTCATTAGAAATGATTTAGCTTAGATCTTAGTCTGGATATTTATTCTTATTTTTTATTTACAAGTAATTTTTTATATCGTTTTTGTTATATATCAAAGCATGCTAGTTGGCAGGGCCATAAACTCCGGCCAAACTAAAACCAAGACTAGGTTTCCGAATAACCATAGATATAGGGGCAAACAGCACTATGAATGAAATTGTAAACTGGTTAAATGGCGCATTGTGGGGCAACTTGCTGATTTACTTATTACTGGGAACCGGCATTGTATTTACCTTGCAAACTCGATTTATTCAGGTGCGTCATTTCGGACATATGTTTTTAGTCATGAAGTCGAGCCGTAAAGGTGATGCTAGTGGTATTTCTTCCTTTCAAGCTTTATGTACTAGTTTAGCGGCTCGAGTAGGCACTGGGAATCTTGCTGGGGTGGCTGTGGCTGTGACCTTGGGTGGTCCTGGTGCGGTATTTTGGATGTGGCTGATTGCTTTACTGGGAATGGCAACCAGCTTTGCAGAAAGCAGCTTAGCGCAATTATATAAAGTGAAAGATGAAGAAGGCAATTTTCGCGGTGGTCCTTCCTATTATATGGAGAAAGGCTTAGGCAAGCGCTGGATGGGGGTGGTATTTGCTATTTGCTTGATTATCGCTTTTGGTCTGGTCTTTAATGCGGTACAAGCCAACTCTATCGCTTCGGCGATGCATGAAGCATTTGGTTTGAATAAGGTTATAGTTGGCGCGGTATTGGTGGCAGCAGCTGCGCTGATTATTTTTGGTGGTATTCGCAGTATTGCTCGATTCGCTGAGCTAGTGGTTCCTGTTATGGCTTTGGCTTACGTATTAGTGGCCATAGTGGTGGTGGTGATGAATATTCAGCAAATTCCTGAGGTCTTTGGCTTAATTTTCCGTTCTGCTTTTGGCTTCGAAGAAGCCGGTGCCGGTGCCTTAGGAGCCGCCATGATGAACGGCATTAAACGCGGCTTATTCTCTAATGAAGCGGGTATGGGCAGCGCGCCGAATGCAGCGGCTACAGCAAGCCCTTATCCCCCCCATCCTGCTTCTCAGGGGTATGTACAGATGCTTGGGGTATTCATAGACACCATTGTGATTTGTACCGCAACGGCAACAATTATTCTGCTCAGCCATAATGAAAACTTAGCTGGCGATGGCATTGCTTTAACTCAACAGGCTTTGAGTGGCCAAGTGGGCGCATGGGGCAGTTATTTTGTTGGTGTCGCCATTATCTTTTTTGCTTTCACTTCTATCGTGGGTAACTATTCTTATGCTGAGACCAACTTAATTTTCCTTGAACATAACCATAAAGCGGGTTTGTTGATTTTTCGCATCTTGGTGTTGACGATGGTGATGTTTGGTGCGGTGGTTAAAATTGACATTATTTGGAATTTGGCCGATGTATCAATGGGCTTCATGGCCTTGGTAAACCTTGTGGCTATCTTGATGTTGTCTGGCGTGGTAGTTAAGTTGGCACGTGATTACAATCGTCAGCTGGATGCGGGTAAGGTACCTACCTTTAACAGCGATGATTACCCTGAGCTTAAATCACAAATCGATACTGATATTTGGTCTGGCTCTAAGCAGAAATAGTCATGATAGACTGAATATAAAAGGCTCCGAATTTATCGAGGCCTTTTTGTGTCATTATTGTGCTTGCGCGGCGCACCAACTTTCAAAAATTAGGGCTGCTGCTAGGCTATCTACCGCGCCTTTCTCAAGTGCTTTGTAACCACCCAGCTCAAATAATTTTTCCTTTGCGTCTACGGTGGTTAGACGCTCATCTTGCATCTGAATAGGGTAACCAAAGCGTCCGTGTAAACGGTTGGCAAACTTTTTGGCTCGTTGGGTTAGCTCTTGCTCAGTGCCGTCCATGTTTAAGGGTAAACCAATAACTAATAGATCGGGCTGCCATTGCTGCAATAAGGTTTCGATGAGCGACCATTGTGGGATGCCATCTTGGGCTTTAATTGCAGCCAACGGTTTGGCGCTTGTGGTTAACTCTTGGCCAATCGCAACACCTATGCTTTTAGTGCCGAAATCGAAAGCCAGTGCTGAACGCTCTCCTTGACGAGCCATTAGGCGTGACCAACTTCGCTGGACAGTTGCCAGATATTTATACCTAAGCTTTTAGCAGCCGCTTCCCAGCGTTTATGGCTTGGTGTATCAAAGATTATGTCGGTACTGGCGGGTAGGGTTAGCCAAGAGTTTTCGGCTATTTCTTGCTCTAGCTGACCGGCTTCCCAGCTCGCATAACCTAAGGTGACGATGTAATCGTGTGGTTGAGCGTCGGTACCTAGAGTATCTAATACATCCTTCGATGTCGTTACCATTAATTCGTCACTCACTCGTAAACTGCTATTAAAGCCTTTCATAGGAGAATGTAGAACAAAGCCGCGTTCCTGCGCCACCGGACCACCTTGATATACCGGGCGATTGAGGTCTTCACGGATCATTTCACTGTTTTCGTGTAGCTCAACTTGTTGTAATAAGGATTCTACAGATAAGTCGACCGGCACATTAATTACCAAGCCCATGGCGCCGTCTTCATTATGCTCGCAAAGATAAATCACCGAGCGCTTGAAGAATGGATCGTTCAGGCTGGGCATGGCGATTAAAAACTGATTTTGCAAAGTATTGATTGCGTCCAAAATAACCCTTCTTACTACTTAAACTGTCGTTTCTTTTAGTCTAGCTTCAATTGCATCCATTAATTTGCCGGTAATTGAAATATCGAAAGCGGCTTCAATTTCTTTGATGCAGGTGGGACTGGTAACATTAATTTCAGTGACTTTATCACCAATCACATCTAAGCCTACAAATACCAAGCCTTTTTCTTTCAAGACAGGGCCGATTGCTTGAGCAATTTTCCAGTCGCTATCCGATAGGGGCTGAGCTACACCGCGGCCACCCGCGGCGAGATTTCCTCGGGTTTCCCCTTGCGACGGAATACGCGCTAAGCAGTAAGGCATTGGCTCGCCATCTACAATCAGAATGCGCTTATCACCATCAACGATCTCGGGAATGAATTTTTGCGCCATGCAATATTCTTGACCGTGCTTACTGAGAGTTTCTAACACCACACCAACGTTAGGATCGTCTTGTTTTAAGCGAAAAATTGACGCTCCACCCATACCATCTAGGGGCTTCATGATCACGTCTTGATGCTGCTGGTGGAACGCTTTTAAACGTTTCATGTCACGACTCACCAGTGTTGTGGGAGTAAACTCAGAGAACCACGCAGTGAACAATTTTTCATTAGCATCACGTAGGCTTTGCGGTTTATTGATGATTAAACAGCCTTCTGCTTCAGCTCGCTCTAACATATAGGTGGCGTAGATAAACTCAGTATCAAAGGGAGGATCCTTGCGCATGAGTATCACATCGAGTTCGCTTAGGCTTTGGTCGACGGTGTCACCGAGTTGATACCAGTTTTGAGCATCATTTTGTACGCTAAATGGGCGCATATTAGCTGCAGCTCTGCCACCATCTAAGTACAGATCCTGCATTTCCATGTAGTAGAGCTCATAGCCGCGTCGTTGAGCTTCAAGCAACATCGCGAAGCTCGAGTCTTTTTTGATGTTAATATTGGCGATGGGGTCCATCAAGATACCAAGTTTTATACTCATTTAAGCTAAGTCTCCAAATTGACATTGCAACGCGGCGATGGCCGTTAATGCGGCGGTTTCGGTGCGTAATACGCGGGGGCCTAATAGTGTCTCTTGAAATTGATGTTGATTACATAGCTCAATTTCTGATTCACTTAAACCACCTTCGGGTCCAATTAATAGCCGAACACCATGCTGGGGTGTTGGCAGGGTCTTAATGCTATATGGGGCCTTTGGATGTAAATTCAACTTTAGGGCTTGGGAGTTTTCTCTGACCCATTGTTCCAAGCTTTGCAAAGAGGCTATTTCTGGCACTACGCTGCGACCAGATTGTTCGCAGGCGGCTATCGCTACCTTTTGCCATTGCTGACGTTTTTTTTCAAAGCGCTCTTGGTTTAATTTTACTCCGCAGCGCTCACTTGTGAGAGGGGTAATTTTGTTTACTCCCAGCTCTACGGACTTTTGAATGGTAAATTCCATACGGTCACCACGTGAGATAACTTGACCAAGGTGAATCCGTAGTGGCGATTCACTGGGGTTGTTAGTCACGGCGGTAATCTTTACCGTGACTTGCTTTTTATTGGCTTGCTCGATGGTTGCCGCATAGTTGTTGCCATCGTTATTAAATAGCTCCAATGCTTGTCCGGCTTCCATTCGCAGCACGCGGCCAACATGGTTGGCGGCATCTGCTTCAAGCTCAACGAGTTGTGCTAGTGATAGCGCTTGAGAGTGATAAATACGGGGAATTCGCATGCTGAAAAGTCGACTCCATAGTGTGACTGGAAGAGCTATCAAATTGACTGGCAAAGAATAAACCTATTGTCAGCAGATTCCTAGAGTTTAGCCAACTAAGACCATTTTGGTCTTGCTACAGTTTAAGCTAAGGAGTGGCGGTTTTGCTGAAAACCAGCACTTGTCGACACTGTTTGCAGCAATACTGAGTACCTTTTAGCACCTTGTTATGGCGGCGTACTCCAAGTTGATGTTGCTGACAGGCGCATTGATAGGCGAAGCTTTTAAGCGGCATTTTGGCGAGTGAATAACGGTGAGTGGTTTGTGCGGGCCGATTAAATACCTTTAACATGATTGTTTGCCATTCTTTACCGTGGGGGTTAACTCGACCATATAAAGCGTGGCAGATTAAATGCGCTACTTCGTGGGGTACGGTATGCTGCAAAAAATCTTGGCGATACTGGGTATAAAAGTGAGCATTAAAGCGCAAACGCCAGCGGCTGAGGTTGGCACTGCCTGCCACTTTGCTTACCCGCTGCGACAGCACGACTTCAGGACGGACAAAAGACTGTCGAAAATATTGCTCGGCCAATAAGAAGTATTGTTCTACGGTTTGCTGGAGTTGCTGCATCGGCCGACCTGTTGGGTTACAAATAAAAAGCCGAAAGAATAAGCACTATATCCTGTCGGCTTGTTTTGCTTAGAGTGATCAAGTCTTAAAGACCTGATTCACTTTTAAGTTGTTCTGCTTTATCGGTTTTTTCCCAAGGGAATTCTTCTCGACCGAAGTGACCGTAGGCCGCTGTGGCTTGATAGATTGGGCGTTCCAAATCAAGCATTTTAAGAATACCGTAAGGGCGAAGATCGAAGTGCTTACGTATTAACGCGATTAGCTTATCTTCAGGCAGTTTACCTGTGCCAAAAGTTTCGATGCTAATAGAGGTGGGTTCAGCTACCCCAATGGCATAAGATACTTGGATTTCACAACGATCTGCTAAGCCTGCTGCAACGATGTTCTTCGCTACATAACGGCCTGCATAAGCGGCGCTACGGTCTACTTTTGATGGATCTTTACCCGAGAAGGCGCCGCCACCGTGACGTGCCATGCCGCCATAGGTATCGACGATAATTTTCCGGCCAGTTAAGCCGCAGTCGCCCATTGGCCCACCAATAACGAAGCGGCCAGTTGGGTTAATGTGGAACTGAGTATTTTTATTTAACCATTGTTCAGGTAATACTGGTTTGATGATTTCTTCCATCACCGCCTCGCGCAAATCGGCGGTTGAAATACTGTCACAGTGTTGAGTCGATAGTACTACCGCATCTACACCGGTAATAATGCCGTTCTCATAAGCAAAGGTAACCTGTGATTTGGCATCTGGGCGCAACCAATCAAGAGTCCCGTTTTTACGTACTTCAGCTTGGCGTTTAACCAACAAGTGAGAGTAAGTAATAGGGGCAGGCATGAGTACTTCTGTTTCGTTGGTCGCATAACCAAACATTAAGCCTTGGTCGCCGGCTCCTTGATCTTCAGGGCGAGAGCGGTCAACACCTTGATTGATATCAGGGCTTTGTTTACCAACAACGTTAAGTACCGCACAAGAGTCGGCATCAAAACCCATATCGGAATGGGTATAACCGATTTCACGCACGGTGCTGCGAGCCAGTTCTTCAATATCAACCCAGGCAGAAGTGGTTATTTCTCCGCCTACCATCACCATGCCAGTTTTGACGTAGGTCTCACAGGCTACACGGGCCTTGGGATCCTGCGTTAAAATTGCGTCCAGCACTGCATCTGAAATTTGGTCAGCAATTTTGTCGGGATGTCCTTCAGAAACCGATTCTGAAGTAAATAAATGAGTAGCCATGTTTCGATCTCGTCAATTAAATTATAAACGTATGGATGTATTACCATCTGGACGTCTATTTTAGTTCACATTTATTTTTTTTCAAATTTATTTACACTTCCAAACTGTTTAGCCAGATTGTGGAGTAGGAGCTGCGTTGGCAAGGATAAGAGTCAGCTTTCTTCTTTGGTTTCGTTGGCTTGGCGTTTAACTTCGGGGTTATTTCTTAACGACTGCTTCAGTAATTCAGAATACAGCGGTTTACCTTTAAGGATCTGAGCAATTAGTGTGGCACCCATACAGGTCACTAATAAAGGCAAAATAAGCTGGTAATTATCAGTCATCTCAACCACCAAAATAATACCTGTCACTGGTGCCCTTACTGTCGCAGCAAATAAGGCTCCCATGCCAGCGATGGCGAAGATCCCTGGTTGAGGTATTAAGTCGGGGAAATATATTGCCATGAAATTGCCGTAGGCGAGACCTAATAGGGTGCCTAAGGCCAACATTGGTGCAAATACCCCACCGGGTGCGGCTGAAGCAAAGCAACCAATAGTAGCAAATAAACGCAGGGCAAAGATAAGCAGTAAAACTCCCCAAGTAGTGGGGTGTATAAACAGCTCGGTAATTAACTCAATGCCGCCGCCGGTGAGTGAAGGCGAAAATTGTTGTAGGGTAGCGAATAAGGCACCAAATAGTGCGCCGGTTATCACCATTCGACTCACCTTACTGGCTTGCATTTGGCTGACTTTATCGGTGGCATATAAAATCCATTTGTTGAAGTAAACGCCAACGATGCCAAAGATGACCCCTAGCAGGAGAAAAAAGCTCAGAGAAATTAATGAGGGGACATTGAAGTGGGGAACATCCATTACCGCGTCTTGTCCATGCAATGCCCGCATAACAATGGTGGCTACCGCGCTGGCAACCGTTACGCATTTAAAAGAGGTAATGCTATAGCGAAATTGTGGTCTCATTTCTTCAATCACAAATAGAACGCCGGCTAAAGGAGCATTAAATGCTGCGGCTAAACCCGCGGCTGCACCGGATGCGGTAAGTATATGAGTGGCATGTTGGTAACGTTTAGCACTGCCGGCAAACATGTTTCCCACAGAGCCGCCAATTTGAATTGAAGGTCCTTCGCGGCCTAATACCATGCCTGAGCCAATAGTAAATGCGCCAGCAATAAACTTAATCGGTAGTACTCTTCGCCAGCGAATGTGGTGTAGCCCATCTAGCGCGCCCTCTAGGTGTGGAATACCGCTACCCGAGGCTTCTGGAGCAAAGCGGGCGGTTAGCCAGAAACCAAAGGCGGTCATTGCGGCGCCTACTAAGGCGGCGCCAAGAACCATTAAGGCTGGGCTGAGTCCGCTGTCAACAAATAAATCTAATCGAAACGCACCTATTAGTTGAATCGCTTGCTCAAATAAGGAAATAACTAGGCCAACGACACCACCAATAATTCCCGATAGCCCAATTAGAATCATATAGTCATAGCGAGTGGTGTAAAATAGTGGTGTGGCGCGGTGTTTCAGTAATCCACCTTGAAAAAACCGAAAATTGGGTGATTTAGGCATTTATTCTTTAAAACCTTAATATTATTAGCGCGATTCGATGTTCGATTGTCGATGGGCTGAAATCATACTCATCGTTGATAATGTCCTCTGGCGACATATTGACTATGTGTTGAGCTTAGTGGTCCGTTAACCAGCAAGAAAGAATTGCATTGGCAATGGGAAGGTAAGTTGTTTATCGGTAACTTACCGAAAATTTAGCAAATCCTTTAATTGTGAGCACGGTTATCGCTTCCTCGCTAGCTCGAGAGGCGCCAGTAGAGTACGGAATTTTGCATTCTCTACACATGATTGTAATCAAAGAAACGTGATCGCTGTCAATTAATTCATTTGATAAATATTTGCACAGATGATTGTGTTTATAATTTTGGGTTTATTGGTTAAAAATTTTGATATTGATAAAGATATGTGATTCCGGCGATGATTGGTGGTGAGTTTTTATTTTGAACGCGCTCTTAGCTCTAATCTGAATTATTGGGGCATTTTCACTGTTTTTTTAGTTTTTCCGTGAAAAAGCCTCAAGAATGGGTTGCAGTTTTAGCCCTCTCTTTGTGACAATGTGCCGATTATTTTTAGACCCCCTTCAACAACGATTATTCAGGAGCAACACATGTCTTCTCGTCAAGAGCTGGCTAATGCGATTCGCGCATTAAGCATGGACGCCGTTCAACAGGCTAATTCTGGCCACCCAGGAGCGCCTATGGGAATGGCGGATATTGCTGAAGTGTTATGGCGTGACTTTTTAAAGCATAACCCCAATGACCCCAATTGGGCTGACCGCGACCGTTTTATTTTGTCTAATGGTCATGGTTCGATGTTGCTTTATTCTTTGTTGCACCTTTCTGGATATCAACTTCCTATTGAAGAATTGAAAAGCTTCCGCCAATTACACTCTAAAACACCTGGCCACCCTGAATACGGTTATGCGCCTGGCGTAGAAACTACCACCGGACCTTTAGGGCAGGGTATTACCAATGCAGTAGGTATGGCTTTAGCCGAGAAAATTTTAGCCGCTCAGTTTAACCGTGAAGGCTTTCCTGTGGTGGATCATTATACTTACGCATTCATGGGCGACGGTTGTTTAATGGAAGGCATCTCTCATGAAGCTTGTTCTTTCGCCGGAACTCAAGGCCTTGGTAAGTTAGTGGCTTTCTGGGATGACAACGGCATTTCAATCGACGGTGAAGTTGAAGGTTGGTTTACCGATGATACGGTGAAGCGTTTTGAAGCTTATGGCTGGCATGTTATTGCTGGGGTCGACGGTCACGATAGCGCCGCGATTGCTGCTGCGATTGAAGCAGCTAAAGCAGAAACGAGCAAACCTAGTTTAATTTGCTGTAAAACCATTATTGGTTTTGGTTCGCCGAATAAATCGGGTTCTCACGATTGTCACGGTGCACCACTAGGTGCTGACGAAATTACCGCGGCTCGTGAATTTTTAAATTGGCCATATGCTGCTTTTGAAATTCCTCAACCGGTTTATCAAGCGTGGGATGCTAAGCCCAAAGGCGAGAAATCGCAGTCTGAGTGGAATCAACTGTTTGCTGGTTACGAAGCTGCTCACCCAGAGCTAGCTGCTGAGTTTAAACGTCGTGTTGAAGGTCAACTACCTAGCGATTGGCAAGAGTTCGCGGATAACTACATTAGCGAACTACAAGCAAGCCAAGCTAAAATTGCGACTCGTCAGTCTTCGCAAAAAACTTTAGAAGCGTTTGGTCCTAAACTTCCAGAACTACTAGGTGGTAGTGCCGACTTAGCCCCATCTAATCTAACTATGTGGTCTGGTTCTGAAGCAGTGAGCGCTGAAGATGCATCTGGTAACTACTTACACTACGGCGTACGTGAGTTCGGTATGTCAGCCATCATGAACGGTATCACGCTGCACGGTGGCTTCAAGCCTTACGGCGCTACCTTCTTAATGTTCATGGAATACGCTCGTAACGCACTACGTATGGCTGCGTTGATGAAACAACCCGCTATTTTTGTTTACACCCACGATTCTATAGGTTTGGGTGAAGACGGTCCGACTCACCAAGCCGTAGAGCAAATAGCTAGTTTACGTATGACGCCGAATATGAGTACTTGGCGCCCTTGTGACTCTGTGGAGTCTGCTGTTGCATGGCGCCATGCGGTAGAAAGTAACGATGGCCCAACGTCATTGATTTTCTCTCGTCAAGGTCTAGCGCCTCAAGCGCGAGATGCTCAGCAGCTAGCGGATGTGGCTCGTGGTGGTTATGTGCTAAAAGATTGTGCGGATACGCCTGAACTAATTCTTATTGCTACCGGTTCTGAAGTTGAGCTTGCTGTAGCCGCTTATGAAGAGTTGACCGCGGCTGGCAAAGCTGTGCGTGTTGTTTCTATGCCTGCCACCGATGTGTTTGATGCCCAGCCTGCTGAATACTGTGAATCGGTATTACCTAATGCGGTACGTAAGCGTATTGCTGTAGAAGCGGGTATTGCTGACTTCTGGTATAAGTACGTGGGCTTTGATGGCAAAGTGCTAGGTATGACTAGCTTCGGTGAGTCAGCTCCTGCCGATGAGCTATTTAAACTGTTTGGTTTCACTACAGAAAACTTAGTGAATATGGCTAATGAGTTATTCTAAGCCAAGTTGATATTAGTTAAGTAAAAACAGAGCCCTCTACCAAGAGGGTTCTTTGTTTTAGCTTAGAATGAAGATGGATTTTTATGTCTAATCAAGTGCTTCGTGTGGCGATTAACGGCTTTGGTCGGATTGGTCGCAGTGTGTTGCGCGCCTTATTTGAATCTGAACGTCAGCATAAGATTAAGGTCGTGGCTATCAATGAATTGGCGAACCCAGATGCGATCGCCCACCTACTTAAATATGATTCTACCCACGGTACCTTTACTGGAGATGTGCTGCTACAACAGGGTTACCTGTTAGTTGAAGGGCAGCGTATTCAACTGTGTCAGCAACGTTCACCTTCAATGCTACCTTGGCAGCAATTGGAAGTGGATATTGTGCTGGAGTGTACCGGGCGGTTTAGCTCGGTGGCTGATGCGCAAATGCATCTTGACGCTGGGGCGAAGAAAGTGTTGTTTTCTCATCCCGCCGATCCTTGTGTAGACCAAACCATCGTCTATGGTGTGAATGATGAGTATTTAACTGCGCAAGACAAAGTAGTGTCGAATGGGTCTTGTACCACCAATTGCATCGTACCGGTGATTAAGGTCTTAGATGAAGCCTTTGGAGTAGAATGTGGTACTATTACTACAATTCACTCAGCCATGAACGATCAACAAGTCATCGATGCTTACCATGATGATTTGCGTAGAACTCGCGCAGCAGGACAATCTATTATTCCTGTTGATACCAAGCTAGCAAAAGGGGTAGAAAGAATTTTACCTAAATTTGCCGGAAAGTTTGAAGCGATAGCAGTAAGGGTTCCAACGCAGAATGTTACGGCGATGGACTTGAGTGTAACATTGTGTAAAAAAGTTACAGTTTCTGATATAAATCAAGCCATTCAACAGGCAGTTTGCGGTAAATTAGGCGGTATCTTGGGCTATACCGAAGAACCCTTGGTGTCTATCGATTTTAATCACGATAGTCGTTCAAGCATTATTGATGGTTCGCAAACACGGGTGAGTGGTCAGCATCTGGTGAAGGTGTTGGCATGGTGTGACAACGAATGGGGCTTTGCCAATCGTATGTTAGACACCGCCGAATTAATGGGTAAAACGGAATTGTAGGTTTAGCCAAGCGGGCTAAACTGTAAGTTTAATTTGAAACTATGTAGAGGACAGATAATGTCAATTATCAAAATGACCGACTTAGATCTTGCAGGCAAACGTATTTTTATTCGTGCAGATCTAAACGTTCCAGTGAAAGACGGTAAAGTTACTTCTGATGCACGTATTCTAGCATCTCTTCCAACCATCAAGCTTTGCTTAGAAGCTGGCGCTAAGGTTATGGTGACATCTCACCTAGGTCGTCCAACTGAAGGTGAATACGCAGAAGAGTTCTCTCTAGCTCCTGTTGTTAACTACTTAAATGACGCTTTAGATTGCGAAGTGAAATTAGCTAAAGATTACCTAGACGGTTTAGAACTTAACGCAGGTGAATTAGTTGTTCTTGAAAACGTTCGTTTCAACAAGGGCGAGAAGAAAAATGAAGAAGCGCTTTCTAAGCAATACGCTGCTTTATGTGACATCTTCGTTATGGACGCATTTGGCACAGCTCACCGTGCCCAAGCTTCAACTCACGGTGTAGGTACTTATGCTGCGGTTGCTTGTGCTGGCCCTCTTCTTGCCGCAGAGCTAGAAGCTTTAGGTAAAGCCATGGATAATCCAGAGCGTCCATTGGTGGCTATTGTTGGTGGTTCTAAAGTATCAACTAAACTCACCGTTCTAGAATCTCTTTCTAAAGTGGCTGACCAATTAGTTGTGGGTGGCGGTATTGCAAATACTTTCATCGCTGCTGCTGGTAACAACGTAGGTAAGTCTCTATATGAGGCAGACTTAGTAGATACAGCACAAAAATTGATGAAAGAATGTTCAATTCCAGTGGCAACTGATGTGGCTTGTGCAAAAGCCTTTGATGAAAATGCAGAAGCTGAAATTAAGAACGTTGCAGATGTGCAAGATGACGACATGATCTTCGACTTAGGTCCCGATTCAACTGCCGCTCTTGCTGAAATTATTGGCAACGCTAAAACTATTCTTTGGAATGGCCCTGTTGGCGTATTCGAATTCAAAAACTTCGAAGCGGGTACAAAAGGTATTTCAGAAGCTATTGCTAAATCTGCAGGTTTCTCTGTCGCGGGCGGTGGTGACACGCTAGCTGCTATCGACAAGTTCGGTATCAAAGCTGACGTTTCTTACATCTCTACTGGTGGCGGTGCCTTCCTAGAGTTTGTAGAAGGTAAAGTATTGCCTGCTGTAGCCATGCTTGAAGAGCGTGCTAAAGGCTAATTAGTTACACTGATAAATAAAGCGGAAAGTATTTTCCGCTTTATTGTTTGCTGCGCAGCTAACTTGCTTCTGTTAAACTGCAGGGGTTGTGAGTAAACGTCTACAAGAATTTAAACTTACCGTTTTTATTTTTTAAAACGACAGAAAATAGGATTAAATCCATGTCTAAGATCTTCGATTTCGTAAAACCTGGTGTTATCTCTGGTGATGACGTACAAAAAGTATTTGCCGTTGCCAAAGAAAACAACTTCGCTCTTCCAGCAGTTAACTGTGTAAACACTGACTCTGTAAACGGCGTACTAGAAGCTGCAGCTAAAGTTAAAGCTCCTGTTATTATTCAATTTTCTAATGGCGGCGCAGCTTTCTTCTGTGGTAAAGGCGTTAAATTGGAAGGTCAAGGTGCACAAATCCTTGGTGCGGTTGCTGGTGCGAAATACGTACACGCTGTAGCTGAAACTTACGGTGTTCCTGTAATTCTTCACACCGACCACGCTGCTAAGAAACTTCTACCTTGGATCGACGGTCTACTAGACGCTGGTGAAGAATTCTTCGCTCAAACTGGTAAGCCTCTATTCTCTTCTCACATGCTTGACCTAAGTGAAGAGTCTTTAGAAGAGAACGTTGAAACCTGTGCTAAATACTTAGAGCGCATGGCTAAAATGAACATGACCATCGAAATCGAATTGGGTTGTACTGGTGGTGAAGAAGACGGCGTTGATAACTCTGATATGGACGCATCAGAGCTTTATACTTCTCCTGAAGATGTTGCTTACGCTTACGAGAAACTAAGCGCTGTTAGCCCACGTTTCACAATCGCTGCTTCTTTCGGTAACGTACACGGTGTTTACCAATCAGGTAACGTTGTGCTTACCCCAACTATTCTACGTGACTCTCAAGCGCACGTTTCAGAGAAATTTGGCCTGCCAGCTAATTCTCTAGACTTCGTATTCCATGGCGGTTCCGGTTCTTCTGAAGCAGAAATCAAAGAGTCAATCGGTTACGGTGTTATTAAAATGAACATCGATACTGATACTCAGTGGGCCACTTGGGACGGTATTCGTACTTACGAAGCTGAAAACCATGATTTCCTACAAGGTCAAATCGGTAACCCAACTGGTGAGTCTGCTCCTAACAAGAAATTCTATGATCCACGCGTATGGCTACGTGCTGGCCAGGCTTCTATGGTTACTCGCCTTGAGAAAGCATTTGCTGATCTAAATGCAGTAGACGTACTGTAATTTAGCCACAAAGACTTTATTATTAAGGCTCGCTCTAGCGAGCCTTAATTGTTTTTACCCTTTGAGTAAAGCTGCTAGACCCTTTCCTTACCTCAGTTTATTGACTATTTGTAAACCAGCATTTACAGATCTTTCAAGGCTCCAGCGATGATTCCTTAACTATAGGAACTATTTCCTTTTTTCGGGTTTTAGTCCATCATTACTTTAGTTTAACTTGATAAGTTAATGAATTTTCTTTCTTTATTTTTATATCATCTAGAATTTTATAGTTGATTCAAAGCTTTAAGATTCGTGCTTACTTAAGATTAGAAAATTTCATTCGTTGAAATTGCTAGAGTTGGCTGAATTTTATACTCTAGTCCTGTTTTATAGCTATTCTATTGCTAGTCGGCGTTATTAAAGATTGAAAGGAATAATCAAATGGAACAAAGCATTGCCAAAGTCAGTGCAACAATAGTTTCGATTCAGGGGCAGGCATTTGCGGTGGATGCCCAAGGTAGTATTCGCGCGTTACACACCGGAGCGACGGTATTACCAGGAGAATTGATTATTACTTCGGAAGGGGCTGAACTGGGCTTCTTCTATGGCGAACAACAGTATTTACTGGGTGATAACAGCGCAACCCAACTGCCGATTGTGGATGAGCAGGACACGATTCCTGAGCTTGCCGCTAGCAATGAGCTTGATGTTGACGCTTTACAACAAGCTATTTTGCAAGGCGCTGACCCAACAGAGCTATTTGAAGCGACGGCGGCGGGCGAAGCAAGTGTTGGAACGGGTTCTGGCAATGGTGGTTTTATTGCGGTTCAACGTACTGCTGATGAAACTCTTGCTGAAACGGGCTTTGACAGTCTCAGTCCTCTTATACCCGATGAGTTACCTCCTAGAGAGGTCGATTCTGAAGTGTTTGCTGCTACCAGTGTTAATTCTTCTGAGCCTATTCCTCCTGCACCTAGTCCAGACCAAGCTCCCACGATTAGCTTAACCGTTGAGGCTATAACCGAGGGTGAAGTGAACCTCAATACAGTCGTAGCTAGTTTCACATCAAACGATCCCGATGGAGACCTGATTAATCATAGTCTGCTTAATAACTCTCAAGCGTGGTTTGTTATAGATGGTGATGAAATCAAACTCACTGAAGCTGGGGTGGCTGCAGTAAACGACCAGCAGCTAAACCTTAGTTCAATGAACATTACTATTCAAGCTGAAGCTAATGGTTTGACTGCTGTTGATAGCGGTGAAGTAAGCATTTCACGCATTGATGACAGTACCCCGCCGCCTGTCGACGAAGGCCCATCGATTGAGGTAGTCGCCCAGGATGTCACCGAAGAGTCTGTTAACACCGACACGGTGGTGGCGAACTTTACTTCTAGCGATCCCGAAGGCGATGCCCAGACTTATAGCTTGCTGAACAACGACAATGGTTACTTGGTTCTTGATGGCCAACAGGTGAAACTGACCGCGGCGGGTGTGGCGGCAGTGAATGACGACAGCCTCAACCTCAGCGAGCTGAACATCAACGTAGAAGTCACGGCTAACGGTAAGACCGCCAGCGACAGTGACATTGCTAATGTGCTACGAGTGAATGAAGCGCCAGACGCACAAGATGATGACTTTTCTCATCTCGAAGCTGGACAAACGGTAGACTTAGATTTATTGGCTAACGATAGCGATCCCGAAGGTGATAATTTAAGCATTAAATCCATCGACGGACATATTTTAACGCCGGGAGCGGCTCAAAATATCGTATTGGCTCAGGGCGTGGTTCATGTTAATGAAGTGGGCGAGTTATCTTTCACCGCCAATAGCAACGCCAGTAGTGGTGTAGAGTTTTCTTATATTGTTCAAGATAGTTTTGGTAATGAAAGTACTGCTCAAGTTATTGGTAACGTAGTTAATTTAAGTAGTGACGCAGCCCAGGTAGCAGAATCGGGCTTAGTAAGTGGCTCACAAGTTAACGAGGCCGACACTTTAGCCGAAGGGAATTTACTGACTAACGATCAGGGACTGCAAGATGGTTTAGTACTCACTAGCGTGACGTATCAGGGACAACCCTATACCGCAGATGCCAATGGGGTGATCAGCATTAACACCGCGCAAGGCCAACTGAGTGTTTATACTGCTGATTATGATGGTCATACTGCGGGTGATTATCACTACCAGTTAACCGAGGCTAGTTTAGCGGGAGATGGAGTTAGCGAGAATTTTGACTACATTGTCAGCCAGCCGAGTTCCGGCTTCGTTAGCCAAAGTCAATTACAGGTGAATATTCTTGATGATCAGCCAATAGGTAGTGACATCGTTCATAATTTTTCATCGACTCCTGAGGCGGTTACCACCAACTTGGTATTGGTGTTGGATACTTCCGCCAGTATGACCAATGGCGAACATGGTGATGGCTTAAATTATCTCAATATTGCTGTTGACGCACTGAGCACGCTAATTAACCAAGCTGACGATCGAGGTAATATTAACATTCAAATCATCGGTTTCGCTGATAACGTTAAAACTAGTGGTTGGATTATCGATAATGTCGATGACGCCATTGAATATTTACAAGATCTGACTTCCGGTGGTGGAACTCATTACGACGCTGCTTTAAATGAGGTAATTGCCACCAGTAGCGGCAGTGAACAACCTAACGCAGATAATACTCTGTTGTATTTTATTTCCGATGGTAAACCCAATCTTGGTTATGGCATTGACGATACAGTTCAATATCAAGGGGAAAGTGGTGTCACTGCTTGGGATAATTTTGTTCGGGATAACATTGATACCAGTTACGGAATAGGCATAGGTAAGGCCGACCTAGAGGTGCTTAAAGATGTAGCTTCTGAGTCAGCCACTGATGAATATGCTTTTATTGTAGATGACCCCAATGATCTAGCGCTCACGGTGCTTGAAACATACTTAGATGGGCAAGTGGAGGCTTCTTTAGGTTTATTACGTACCGCTTCAACAGATGGTTTCGTTGTTGGAGCCGATGATGGTTTTGTGAGTGAAATTGTGGTTGATGGCGTTCGTTATAGTTACGATCCTGAAGCTGACCCTGAGCAATCTAAAACGCTCACCTTGAGCACCGCCTTGGGTGGTTTGTTGATGGTAAACTTTGTTACCGGAGCGTATTCTTACGAGCTAGATTTGGCTGCCGATGGTTGGGGACAACAGGAAAGTTTCTCGATTACCGTCACCGACTTTGATGGTGATGCTAATTCTATCGATTTGCTCATTAATACCCAGTTTGAAGCCGTTTTAGATGCTAACCGTGACGTGATATTAACCAACCAAGATGGCAGCTCTACCATTACCGTACCGAGTTTAGCCTTATTGTGGAATGATACTGGTGATAATATCAGTTTTGATGGAGTGGATAGCCCGGTGGGTGGCACCGTTAGTGGTAGTGATGAAATCCATTTTGACTCCGATGATGGGGTTGGCTTAGGTATTCACGATAGCAATTTTGAAACCGAACAACTGTCGATTATTGCTGGTGCCGAGGATGTGGATTGGGTTGCATACCAAGGTCATCAGGCAGTGGACTTGAGTGACCGCTCTTTATTTAGTGCTAATGACGGCAACATTCCACAAATCATTCATGACGGTTATTCTTTTACTTACCAGAGTGAATTAGAAAACGACACAGATGACACTAATCTAGCCGATCAAGATTGGATCAAGGTCAGTCTAGCTGAAGGGGAAACTCTTTGGGTCAATATGGCTTCAATTAGTGGCGCAGATCGGGTTAAAGTGGATGCTTTTATTTTCGATGCTGAAGGCAATCAGTTACTCACCGATAATGGTACCACCAAGTTTACTGAAGATTGGCAGGGGCCGCGTGGTAGTTTCTCCGCAGCCAGCGAAGGCGAGTACTACATACAAGTTCAGGCCGATAATGACCACGATAGTGGTTGGTATCAGCTGCACCTTACCATTGATACCAGTAATGCGGTCTATCAAAAATCGTTTGATACGGATGTTCAAGAACAGTTTGACTATAGCATCATCGGTGATGGTGTTATGGATGGTTCTAGTGCTGAACTGATAGGTGTGCATGGTAAATCTATTGATGGTGGTGAAGGAGATGAAGTGCTGGTGGGCAATCAGCAGAGCAATACTCTGAGTGGTGCTGGTGGCGATGATGCCTTGGTGGGCTATGCCGGTGACGATCAACTGGACGGCGGCGATGGTGCTGACTTGTTAATTGGTGGTCAAGGCAATGATATTCTTACTGGTGGTGACGACAGTGACATGTTTGCTTGGTTGGCCGAAGATGAGCAGGGCAGCAGCAACGATGTGATTACTGACTTTACCCTTAAAGCTGACGGCGATGCGGATGTGCTTAACCTTAGCGACTTATTGCAAGGCGAAAATGAGAGTGATTTGGATTCTTATCTGTCCTTTGAAACGGTAGATAACGGCACTAGCATTGATACCATCGTTTCCATTGATATCGATGGCGTAGATAACGGTGCAACTGTGCATCAAACCATTACCTTAGTTGATGTTGATTTTAGTGGTATGAGTGATAGTGAGATCTTGAGTCAACTACTTGATGATCAACAACTTAACGTAGATAAATAGCCCCTTAAATTAGGCTACACTGATGGTTGAAGGAAAGCAGGGGCTTTCCTTCAATGTTTTGAATTTTATAGGAAGCTAGGTGCAGGACGCGAAACAACAGCACGCATATCGTGATTTAGATATCACTGCCAAACAAGTTGACCCACTACTGAACAGTTTAGTGTTCTTATCTAAATATTATGGAAAGCCATTCTCTGCTAGAGCCTTATCGGCAGGTTTGCCTCTAGAAGACGGTTTACTGACACCGGCTCTGTTACCACGTGCAGCCTTACGCGCGGGGATGGATGCCACTATTATTAAAAAGCCAATCAATAAAATTCCCGATTTATTATTACCCTGCATTCTACTGCTGAAAGACGGACGCAGTTGTGTTTTGTTGTCACGTAGTGAAGCACAGTTGGAAGTGGCGTGGCCGGAGTTGGCCGATGGCCATGAACATATCGCCGAAGAGCTATTAACCGAGAGTTATACCGGATTCTGTTGCTATATTCGTAAGCGCTATCGCTTTGATGCCCGCTCACCCCAGTCTTTAAGTAACAAGCAAGGGCACTGGTTTTGGAATACCTTGCGCCGCTCTGTGCCTATTTATCGTGATGCCTTAATTGCTTCGCTATTTTTAAATTTATTTGCCATAGCGTCGCCTTTATTTGTCATGAACGTTTATGATCGGGTGGTGCCAAATTCTGCGATTGACACCTTGTGGGTATTAACGGCTGGCATGGCTTTAGTATTGATCTTCGATTTTGCGCTTAAACAAATGCGCTCCTATACCTTGGATCTTGCGGCTAAAAAATCAGATATTTTGTTGTCTGCAAGGATTTTCGAGAAGCTGTTAAATATTAAAGCCGAGGTACGGCCACCTTCAGTGGGAGCCTTTGCTAAAAATGTTCAAGAATTTGATTCTATTCGTGAATTTATCACTTCGGCTACGGTAGCAGCATTAGTAGATGTGCCTTTTTCTTTACTATTTCTCGTGGTGATTGCCCTTGTTGCTGGCCCGTTGGCATTGGTGCCCGCTGGTGCCGCCTTGCTGATGCTTAGCTATTCGTTTTATATCAAAGGAAAAATGCGTCAGGAAGTGGAACAGGGCAGCCGTTTTGCTAGCCAGAAAAATGCTCATCTTATCGAAAGTTTAAATGGTATTGAGTCGCTAAAGCTGGCAGGCGCAGAGAGTCAGTTTCAGCATAAATGGGAAGAGCTGGTTGGCAACATTGCTAACTGGAATATGGCCATTCGCAAGTTGGCCACCTCGGTAGGCAGTGTTAACGCCTTTGTTTCACAAAGCACCACTGTGCTGTTGGTCGTGGTGGGCGTATTTCAAATTTCCCAAGGGCAATTGTCGATGGGCGGTCTAGTGGCCGCTGTGATGCTAACCGGCCGAGCTTTAGTGCCCTTCTCTCAAGTATCCTTGCTGGCGACTCGTTACAATCAGGCTCAGTCTGCCTTGGAAAATTTAGAAGACATCATGCAATTGCCAGATGAAAACCTAGAGCGTTACATGCATCGTGACCATTTTGATGGAGCGGTGAGTTTTAGTGATGTTAGCTTTAGTTATCCGGGATCGGAGCAGCAGGTACTAAAAAACCTAAACCTATCGATTAAAGCCAAAGAAAAGGTGGCTATTATCGGTAAAATTGGCGCAGGTAAAACCAGTCTAGAGAAGTTACTGTTGGGGTTTTACTTGCCACAGCAAGGGGCTATTCGTTTAGATGGGGTAGACCTTAATCAAATTAGCCCGGCTGATATTCGGCAGAAGATTGGCTGTCTACCGCAAGATATTAATTTGTTCTTTGGTTCAATTCGCGAAAATATTACCCTCGGAGTGCCGCATATTGAAGATGAGTTGATTTTTCGTGCTGCCGATTTAGCTGGGGTCACTCAATTTACCGACATTGACCCGCAAGGCTTAGACCGTCAAGTAGGCGAGCGTGGCTTGTATTTATCTGGTGGTCAGCGTCAAGCGGTGGCTCTGGCCCGCGCCTTGTTGTTTAACCCTCCGGTGCTGGTATTAGATGAACCCACCAGTAGCATGGATGCTTATTCGGAGAACTTGGTTAAGCAACGCTTAGCTAAAGTGGCCGAAGATAAAACCTTTATCTTAATTACTCATAAAATGTCGATGTTAGATTTGGCCGATAGAATTATCGTATTGGAACGGGGTCGAGTGGTAGCCGACGGGCCAAAGACTGAGGTCTTAGAATTGTTACGCAGTGGCAAGGTGAGGGCGCCCAGTGAGTAAATCTCAACAGTCTTTATCTGAGTCTGAGTTGCGTTTTGTTGACGATATCAACGCCGCTATTTTAATGAAAACCCCGCATCGTTCGCGGCGTTTATTGTGGCTAATTTTTATTTTGTTTGGTTGCGCTTTATCTTGGGCCCACTGGGCCAAAGTAGATGAAGTGACCGTTGGTAGCGGTAAGGTGATTCCTTCTCAGCAAGTGCAAACCATTCAAAACCTAGAAGGCGGGATCCTCAAGCAAATTTTGGTGCAGGAGGGGGATCAGGTCGAGCCTGGACAAGCGCTATTATTGATAGACGATACTCGGTTTCGCTCAGATTATCGTGAACAGCAACAGCGAGTAATTAATCTACAAGGTGATATTGCACGCTTAAAAAGTGAAATAGCCAGTATTGAAATTGATTCCAGTTTGCCGCCAGAACAATGGGCTAAACAGGTGAGGGTGATAGACAAACAGATTGATTTTAAAGCGGAATTTGCCAAGCAACATCCTTCAGAGATCTCAGGGCAACAATTACAAAAAGCGGCTCGTTTTAATTCACTAAAGAACCAGCTTTCAATTACCGCGGGGCAAATCGAACAAAAGCAACAAGAATTGGTGGAGTTGAGGTCTAAAATCACCCACCTCAGTAGAAGTTATGATTTGGTGTTAGAAGAGCTTAATATTACTGAGCCTTTGGCCAAAGAAGGCGTGGTGTCTCAAGTCGAATTATTAAAGCTGCGGCGTCAAGCTAATGATCTCAGTGGAGAGCTAGAAAGCAGTAAACTATTGAGACCTAAGATCCGCAGTGCTATTGCCGAAACGGTGTTTAAGCGACGCGATATAGCCTTAAATTTTCTCAGTGAGGCACGTCGTGAGTTAAATCAAATTGAGGCGCAGCTAGAACCGTTGAGTGAAGGGCAAGTGAGTTTGCGCGACCGTGTTGATAGAACCTCGGTAGTGTCACCAGTGAAAGGAACGGTTAAAAAAATACATATTAATACAGTGGGCGGAGTGGTACAGCCGGGCATGAGTATCATGGAGATCGTTCCGATTGAAGACCAGTTGTTAATTGAGGCTAAAATTCAGCCAAAAGATATTGCTTTTCTTCGTCCAGGGCTTAAAACTGTAGTTAAATTCAGTGCTTATGATTTTTCTATCTATGGTGGTTTAGATGGTGAATTGGAGCGTATCAGTGCCGATACCATAGTTGATGAAGATGGGAATAGTTTTTACATGGTGCTGGTGAGAACAGATAAAAATTACTTGGGTAGTGATGGCTCACCTTTACCAATTATTCCTGGCATGTTAACTAGTGTCGATATTGTGACTGGTAAGAAGAGCATACTGGACTACTTATTAAAACCGATTATCAAAGCGCAGCAATCGGCGTTGCGGGAACGATAAAACTCGTTTGCTAAATTTTTGTTCGGCAAACAACAAGGAGTGTTAATGAACAAACTGACTCTAGTATTAGTGGCCAGTATTTTACTCAGTGGCCCTTTATCTGCCCAATCTTTAGAGCAGGCGGTTGCCAAGGTACTTACCGAACACCCGCAATTGCAATCTTCGTTTAATAAATTCAAAGCCAGTTCCGAAAATTACCAAGGGGCTAAAGGTGGTTACTATCCTACGGTAGACTTAACTGCGGGGGCGGGCTGGGAGCAACACGATACCGGTTCGCAGCGTAACGCTAACCCCACGGAACTAGGCATTAGTATCCGTCAATTGCTGTTTAATGGTTTTGCTACCACTGGTGAAGTGTCCCGAACCGAGAATGAAGCGCTGGCGGATCAATGGCTACTATACAATGACGCCGAGAATATCGCGCTGCGGGTAGTGGATGTCTATCTGGCAGTGATTAAGCAACAGCAGTTGCTAGAACTAGCGGAGAAAAATCTAGAAACCCATTTAGACATTCAAAAAGACATTAAAAAGCGTACCGACTCTGGATTGGGTTCTAGTGCTGATTATACGCAGGTTAATGGTCGTGTGGCGCGTGCCACCACTAATACCTTGTCTGCTAAAAACAATTTGTTAGACGCCGAAGCGCAGTTTTTACGGGTAGTTAATAGCTTGCCACAGGACTTAGTTCAGCCCGAAGCTGACTTAGACCTGTTACCTAGCGATATGGATGTTGCTTTGGCGGAGGCGGTCAATAATCATCCTACCTTGAAGTCGGCGCAGTACGATGTGGCGGCCGCCACTGCCGAAAATACCGTAGTGAAATCGACTAACTATCCAGAAATTGCTCTTGAGTTAGATGGTAATTGGGATAAAAACCCCAATGGTATTGATAACTCTAAAGATTATGAGTTAGCCGCGATGTTGCGGCTGCGTTATAACCTATATAACGGTGGCTCCGATGCTGCCGCTATTCGTCGCAGCGCATATGATGTGAACCGGGCTAAGGCGGTGGGTGAAGATGCTTATCGACAAGTGAGTGAAGGCACCCGTTTGGCGTGGAATGCTTGGGATGTATTGCAGCGGCAAAAATCCTTTTTACAACAACATGTTGAGGCAAGTTACCAAACTGTTCAATCGTATAAGAAGCAGTTTACTTTAGGTAAACGTAGCTTGCTGGATGTGCTCAATACCGAAAACGAATTATTTGAGGCGCAAAACGAGTATATTCGCGCTGATATTGACGAGTTACGTGCAAAATATCGTATTCTCAATGCCACCGGTAAGTTGTTACACGCTTTGCGAGTAGAGCGCCCACAAGCTTGGGAGGTTGAATGAAGGGGCTAGCATTGGTGCTGCTATTGACCTTGTTCACCGGAGGTTGTAGCCAAACTATCAGCTCTTATAATGCTCAGCCTGCTAATTACGATCGCCACGACCAAGATAGTGATGGCGTGATTAACCAGCGGGATCGTTGCGCCGATACCCAATTAAGGGCCAAAGTCGATAATTACGGTTGCTCGGCCTATCAACGGCATAATGATGGCTATGAATTAATGGTATTTTTTGAGCACGATAGTAGCCAATTGGCCAGTGAATATTATCCTCAGCTACAGCAGGTAGCGGCATTCTTAAATCGTTACCCTCAAGTTAAAATTAGCGTTGAAGGTTACGCTAGTGCCTCGGGCGAGCAACAATACAATTTAGCCCTTTCTCGGCGCAGGGCTGAGCAGGTTCGTCAATTGTTGTTAGACAATTACGGCCTTGCCGCTGAGAGGGTCGAGTTACAACCCTTTGGTGAAGCACAATTATTGGCCGATGGAAAAAATGCCCAATCGGAAGCGGCTAATCGCCGAGTGCGAGTTTATGTTCAGCAGCAATATCGAACGGCGGTGCCCAAGTGGTCTGTTTATACTCCTCACTTAGTACAATAGGTTAAGGATGTCGCGGCAACTCGCTGTTGGTTGGCTTGCTTTTATTTTATTTCCCCTATTGCTGATTGCCGCTAATGATCAATTAGAGGAACTGGCTGCTACGGTGCGCTCTTTTTATGGTGAAAAGGCCGAGTTAAGAGTACGCGCTTGGCGACAACTGATCGCCGATAGTAAGCCTCTAAGTGAAGCAGACCAGCTCAGCTCGGTGAATGATTTCTTTAATCAGTTACAGTTTGTTGATGATATTGAAGTGTGGGGGCAAAAAGACTATTGGGCTACACCTGTAGAGTTTTTAGGAGCCGCTGCTGGCGACTGCGACGACTTTAGCATTGCCAAGTACTTTTCTCTAATTGAGCTGGGCGTGAGCGATGATAAGATGCGCCTAGTTTATGTTAAGTCTTTGACATACAATCAATTTCATATGGTGGTGGCCTATTATCCCACACCATCGTCGGTGCCGATCTTGCTCGACAATATTAATCCAACTATTTTGCCTGCCACTCAGCGAGAAGATTTAGTGCCTATTTATAGCTTTAATGGTCAACACCTGTGGCTAATGAAAGAAAAGGGGCGTGGTCAATTGGCCGGTAAGGCCAGCCGCTTGAAGCTTTGGACCGACCTACAGCAACGCTGGCGGCTCAATAAATTAAAAAAACCAGTGAAGAATTTCGATGTTTAGGGGAATGTTATGACCTTATATCGCCAGTTATTACTTGTCGTATTGCTGATTTATGGCGGCTTATTGGCTGTTGTATTCAGTATAGAAATTGGCAATACCCGTACCTATTTGTCCGAACAGCAGCTATCTGATGTGAATAATACCAGTACCTCATTAGGTTTGTCCTTGAGCCCCTATTTGGAAGACGGAGATATGGTGGCTGCCGAATCAGTGATTAATGCGATGTTTGACAGTGGCTATTATCAGCAAATTCGCTTGCAGTTGTTTGCCGACGACCAACTCATTGACCGCCATAACAGCCCCTCAATTGCCGGCGTACCGCAGTGGTTTAACGAGCTGGATTTATTCCAACCTAGTGAGCAAAAACAAGTGCTGACCAGTGGTTGGATGCAACTGGGGGAGCTTACGGTAGTGGGACACCCTGGTTACGCCTATTTGCAGTTGTGGTCTGCCATGGTGGATTTGGCCAAGTTATTCTTAGTGGGCTTTTTAGTCACGGTCTTGGTATTGATCCGTGCGCTACGTTATCTGCTTAAACCCTTACAGCAAATTCAACAACAGGCTAAGCAGATTGAGCAGCGTAACTTTGGTCAAGCCATTCCACTGCCGCGTACCCAAGAGTTGCGCAGTGTGGTGGGCGCCATCAATCATATGTCAGATAACATTGCCCAGCAATTCGCTTCTCAGGTACAAGAAGTGAACAGTCTGAGAAAACAAGCCTTGCAAGATCCTGTATCGGGTTTGGGTAATCGCCGCTATTTTCTTAATCAGAGTCAGTCTTGGTTGGCCGAGTCTGGAGTGGGGGGCTTGGCCTTAGTTTCTCTGGATATCATTGAGGCCATCCACGTGCATGGCGGGTTTAATCAGCGCGATGAATTTATTGCCGCTATGGGCGAGTTGTTTAGTAGCTATACCCAAGAGCAAAAGCAGTTGGTTATTGCCCGCTTAAGTAATCTAGAATTTGCTATTTTAGCTGAAGGCTACGATCAGCAACAGTTAGAGGACTTAGCCGAACAAATTCAGCAAGACATTCTAGCCCGTTTGGGCACTTGGCAACAATATATGGCTCGCCCCTTAGTGATGGGCTTAGTATTGCGTCAGAAACAAGAAAGCATTAGTGAATTACTTACCGCTGCCGATACCGCCTTGCAAACCGCTCGCGATTTACGAGACGGTTTTTATTGCTTGGTGGAAGCGGAGCATAGCCAAATTCCGCGTAGCCAGTGGAAGCAACTTTTGGAAACCAGTATTAACCAGCATAACTTGGCCTATAAAACTCAGGTAGTGCAGTTTATTCATAGCTCGCAACAGTTGCACCACGAACTCTTTACCAGTATTGAAGTCGATGCCCAGCGTTTTGCAGCAGGGCAATTCATGCCAGCCTTGGAGCAATTCAAACTGGGAGCTAAGTTTGACCAAATGGTATTAGAGAAAGCGGCTAAAGCCTTGCTGGCCGCTCCTCAGTTGAAATTGGCTATCAACCTTACATTATCGGCCTTAGGTGAGTTGAGCTTTTTACAGTGGTTATTAGAATTAGCTGAGCGCTATCAGTCGGTGGCGCCACGCCTAGCCTTGGAAATACCTGAAACCGCGTTTTTACGAGAAAACCAACAGTTGGAATCAAGTTTGGATGTATTACGTGAGTTTGGTTATCAGATCGGTATCGATCAATACGGGCGTAATCTGAATTCATTAAATTATTTAAGTCGAGTTAAACCTCACTATGTGAAAATTGACTATGGTTATACAGCGCAAGCTTTGGCGAAAAATGGTGATACTCACTTCTTAAGTGCGATTTGTCGCGCAGCGCGAAACTTGCAAATAGTCACGGTGGCGCAACGAGTCGAAAATCAACAACAAGTAGAATTACTGTCGGTATTACCGGTGGATGCCTATCAGGGTTATATTGCAGCGCCTCAGCCTTTTGCTTTGGCAGAGTAACCCTAAACAATAAGTTGAGAGGGAAAAATGAACAAGTTAGTTAGTATTGTGTTATTCAGCGTGGGCTTGAGTTTATCGCCCGTTCACGCAGCGCTATTGCATACCAGCGGAGAAGCCACATTGTTAGCGCTAGCCGACCAAGTGCAAGTTGATTTGCAAGCCAGTAGTTTGGCAAGAACCGCAGCCGAAGCGAAACAGCAGGTAGACAAAATTGTTAAGGTGAGCGAAGCCAAGTTAGCCCCGCTACTTACCGATTCAGACCGCTTTGAAGCCAGCCAACTACAAATTCGAGCTGAGTATCAGTATCAAGATAGAGAGCGAGTATTTATTGGTTATCGTGCGCAGCGGAGTATTACGGTGGAGTTAGCTAATTTAGACGGATTAACTCAAATTTTAGATGCGGCCATGCTCAGCGGAGTTAATGAAGTGCGTCAGTTGCTTTATAAAAGCTCCCAAGAAGAACAGCTTAAACAGCAAGTAAGAGCGATGGCCATGGCAGATTCCTACGCCAAAGCGCGACACTTAGCTGAAGGCTATAATAGTAGTCTTGGTGCTGTGGTAGAGCTTAACTACCGTAATCAATCTGCGGAGCCTCGATTGAAAATGGAAGGCGCATTGATGGCCGCCAGAGATAATGCCAGCTCTTCATATCAAGCGGCTCAATTGGAATATTATGATCAGGTCGATGTGAGTTTTGAGCTGCTCACCGAAGACTAATTGTTACTAAGTAGATGCAAAAAATGGCGAACGTGAATTTCACTTTCGCCATTTTATTGGTGTAAATACCAGTGTTTCGTCTTAGTAGGCGGCGTCTTCTACAACAAATTCATCAGCATTCTCGGCATTAACCAGCTCTGCGGCCAAAATTACACGAGATGGCGCACTGTGATACATTTTGCCTAAGTGTTCATGGCGTGCACCGGTAATTGCCAAAGCAATACCAGAGGCAACCATGCTAGGTGGGTAGGTAACAGTAGCGCGTACCACTGGGTCGCCTGCAACCACCATTTTGATTATGTCTTGTGAACCTGCGCCACCAAGGACAGTTTTAATATCGCTGCGACCTGACTCTTTAATTGCTTGCATTACCCCTTTCAACATATCGTCATCTTGGCACCAAACCGCATCAATATTTGGATGTTTTTGTAGGTAGTTTTCCATTACCGCGAGGGCTTTTTGAGTCGACCAGTCGGCAGGTTGGCTATCTAAAATAGTGATGCCGGGGTGTTTAGCTATTACTTCATTAAAGGCGTCCACCCGTTGTTTGTTAATCGGAATAGACATGCCTTCAATCACCACGACTTTGCCTTTGCCGTCCATTTCTTTGGCTAGCCATTCACCACTAACACTGCCCAGGCCCGCGTTATCACCAGCAATAAAGACATTTTGCGCAGGGATTTCTAGTTCGCGGTCCACCACCACGGTGTAGATACCACTGTCATAGGCTTCTTCAATCACCTTTTGTAAAGTGGCGGGGTTATGCGGCAATATAACTAAGGCATCGATTCCTTTAATCATCAAATCTTCCACATCACCCACTTGTTTAGAGCCAGAGCTGGCGGCCACCACATAAAACTCAACATCCTTCTCCGATTTTTTAAAGTCGGCTGCGGCTTTTTCTGCCCACCATAACAGGCCGGCGGTCCAGCCGTGGTCTGCCGAAGGAACCGATACTCCTACTTTTAGGGTTTCGGCTACCGCTGCATTTACACCGAGTGAGCCTACTAATAGCACCGCTAATAGCATTTTTCCTATCTGTTGCATTAAACGCATAAGTTACTCTCCTTGAATAATTACCAACGGCGGTTTAGCGCTCACGTTTAAATTGCATTAATACCGCAATTAAAATAACTAAGCCTTTAACCGTCCCTTGTAAGTAGGGGGATACCCCTAATAGATTCAGCATGTTATTAATAATGCCTAAAATGATGGCACCAATCACGGTACCCCATAGTGTGCCCTTGCCTCCGGCTAAGGAGGTGCCACCGATGACTACGGCAGCAATGGCGTCGAGTTCGTAAAACAAGCCGGCATCACCCGGACTTACCGAATTGAGTCGTGAAGACAACATCACGGCGGATAGACCCACAGTGAATCCCACGATAACAAAGGTTAAGAAATACACGCCTTGTACGTTAATTGCAGAATAACTGGCGACTTTAGGGTTAGACCCCACAGCGCAAACGTGGCGGCCATAAGCGGTATGACGCAAAATGATGTGGCCTAAAAAAGCCAAGCCAATGAACAGCCAAACCGGAATGGGGACCCCCAACCAATAGCCACCGCCGATATCTGGGTAGTAGCGATTGCGCGACACCATCTCCCCGGCATCACTGATGTAGAGAGTGAGCGAGCGGAAAATAGACATAGTAGCGAGAGTCGCGACAAAAGCGGTGATCTTGCCTTTGGTGGTGAGTAAGCCATTGACGGCACCAAAGGCGGCACCCATTATCATGGCGGCACCAATTGCAATGCTTACCGCTAACCAACCATCACCCAAGTAGTTGAGCAACATAATGACCAGCACTCCGACTAAGGCGACCATTGAGCCCACCGATAAGTCGATACCGCCAGCGATAATTACAAAGGTCATGCCAAGCGCTATAATTCCGGTATAGGATACTTGGCGCAGTACGTTGGTAATGTTCCTTGGTATTAGAAAGTGGTCACTGGCCATCGCCGAAAGCAGCACCAATATTAATAGTGCAATCAGTGGTGCCCAGTTCGACATGGAAAACCTGGGTAGTTTATCCAGCCAGTTAGAATTGGGAATAGATGGGTCCTTCGGGTTCATTTTTACTACCTCGTTCATCAATGCTGCTCCTGTAAGTCGGATGCACTGGCAGCTTCGCCGTGTAGGCCGGCGGCCAAAAACATGATTTTTTCTTCGTTAATATCGTGCTGCTGTAACTCCCCTTGGATGCGTCCCTCTCGCATAACCAACACGCGGTGAGCCAAACCAATCAGCTCTTCCATGTCGGACGAAATGACCACTACGGCTAAACCTTGCTCGGTCATGCTTTGTACAAAGTGGTAAATTTCCTTTTTAGTATTCACATCGACGCCGCGGGTGGGCTCATCCAAGATCAAAATCTGCGGTTGGGTATCCATCCACTTCGACAGGTAAACCTTTTGTTGATTACCACCGCTTAAGTACATCAGCTCGGTATCTAAAGAAGCGGCTTTAATATCGAATAGGCGCACGTAGTGTTGTGCTTTTTCGCGAGCCTGCTGGTGGTTGAGCAGCCCTTTGCTGTAGTTGCTTAAGGAGATTAGGCTGATGTTTTCCGGCAAATTAAAATTCATGGTTAAGCCACAGCCTTGGCGGTCTTCACTGAGGTAGGCCAAACCATGTTTTACCGCATCTTTAATGTTGCGAATATTAACCGGCTGTTGTTGTACGTAAATGCGACCATGTTGGCGACGGCGTAAGCCCATAATCGCCTCGGCGGTTTCGGTTCTGCCACTACCAACCAAGCCACCAAAACCTAATACTTCACCTTGGCGTACTTCAAAGCTAATATCGTTTAATAGGTTTTTGATACTCAGGCCTTCCACCTTTAAGGCGATTTTGCTCTGCACCTTGGAGCGGCTAGGAAACACTTGATTGAGCTCGCGTCCCACCATCTTTCGCGCCATGTCTTGTTCACTGATCTCGCTCACTTGGTCTACCGAAATTAATTCACCATCTCGTAGGATCATTAACCGGTCGCAGAGTTGTTTTACCTCTTTTAATTTATGAGAGATAAATAAGATCGTGACGCCCTGGCCTCTTAGTTTGTCAATTAACCTAAATAACACCTTCACTTCTTGATTGGTAAGCACCGTGGTGGGTTCATCCATAATCAGAATTTGCGCATCATTCACCAAGGCCTTGGCTATTTCCACCATCTGCTTTTCCGCCACACTGAGTTGCTCAATTAAGGCATCGGCAGACAGAGGCGTTTCCAATAAATCCAACAGTTGTTTGGTGCGCAGACGCATCGCTTTTTTATTGAGTAACGGGCCGTTGCGTAGCTCTTGGCCGAGAAAAATGTTTTCAAATACGCTGAGGCTGGCAATTAAGTTAAATTCTTGTGGAATCATGGCTATGCCCAGCTTTTTTGCATCTGCTGGGCTAGTGATTTCGGCATTTTCTCCAGCGATTTTCAATTGGCCGCTGCTGCGTTGGTAAATCCCCGAGATGATTTTAAGTAAGGTGGATTTCCCTGCTCCGTTTTCTCCAAGGATCCCCATCACCTCGCCAGTTTGGATCTGCACACTAATATTCTGTAACACCGTTACACCAGAAAAACTCTTACTGATGTTGTCTAGGCTGAGAATGGCTTGCGCTTCACTCATTAACACTCTCCATGGCGATCCATTTACCGTTATTCTGAGAAGATTGAATCACTGCATTAATGAACTTCAATCCATCAACTCCCTCGCTGACTCCCGGTAATAAACTGCCGGCTAGGGCCTGTTCAGCAGTCGCACCTTCCCGAGTTGCCTCAATCGCCTGTGCGGTTTCGCTGTAGATATTGCTAAAGGCTTCCAGATAACCTTCAGGGTGACCAGAAGGCGTGCGCACCAAATGCTCGCCATGCGCTTGATAGCCGTAACCGGCTCGAGTGAGAATGCGATTAGCCTGAGAGAAAGGGCTGTAGAGCAGTTGATTAGGCTGTTCCTGGGCCCATTCTATGCCGCCGTCGCTGCCATAAATGCGAATACGCAGGCCGTTTTCGTTGCCCGGAGCCACTTGAGAGCTCCACAACATGCCGCGAACACCTTGTTCAAAACGTAGCATGGCGTGCACATTGTCATCTAGGGCTCTGCCTTCAACAAAGGTATTTAGCTCGGCACTCACTTGTTGCAGCTGCAAGCCACTAATGAAACTGGCCAAATTGAAAGCATGGGTACCGATGTCTCCCAAGCAGCCAGCGGGGCCGGAGCGTTTCGGATCGCTACGCCATTCGGCTTGTTTATTACCGGTTTTTTCGGCGGCACTGCTGAGCCAGTCTTGAGCGTATTCCACTTGAACCACCCGCAATTTTCCCAAAAGACCCTCGGCGACCATTTGCTGTGCCTGACGCACCATGGGGTAGGCGCTGTAGTTATGGGTGAGCACAAATAATTTACCGCTTTGTTTGGCGAGTTGCTCAAGCTGCAGCGCTTCACTAAGGGAGCAAGTCATGGGTTTGTCGCAAATAACATGGATTCCAGCAGCTAAAAAGGCTTTTGCAATAGGAAAGTGCAGGTGATTGGGTGTAACAATACTGACCGCTTCAATACCGTCTGCGCGAGTCGCTTCTGCTTCGGCCATGTCTAAATAACTGCTATAACTGCGCTCGCTGCTTATGCCTAAGTCTTTGGCCGACTGTTCAGCGATGTCGAGGTGAGAGCTCAAGGCTCCCGCTACCAACTCATAGTGGTTATCTAAACGGGCGGCAATTCGGTGCACTGCACCAATGAAGGCTCCACTGCCACCACCTACCATGCCCAATTTGATTTTATTCATGATGTTCTCCTTACAAACCTAAAATGCGCAAGTTAGCGGATTGATCAATGGCGCTGTCGGCAAAGTCGTCAAAGGCTTTGTCGGTGACCTCGATGATGTGTTGCTCGACAAAGGGAACGCCTTCAGCAGCACCTGCTTCGGGATGCTTTAAGCAGCATTCCCATTCCACCACTGCCCAGCCGTCGAAGTTGTACTGAGCCAATTTAGAAAACACGCTGCCAAAGTCGACTTGGCCATCGCCCAGTGAGCGAAACCGTCCGGCCCGTTCGGTCCAGCTTTGATAGCCGCCATAAACGCCTTGTTGGGCGGTGGGGTTAAATTCGGCATCTTTAACGTGAAACATCTTGATCCGCGAATGGTAGCGGTCGATGAAAGCCAAATAGTCCAGTTGTTGCAGTACAAAGTGGCTGGGGTCATAAAGGATGTTGCAGCGAGGATGCATGTTTACTTCTTCTAAGAAACGCTCAAAGGTCACACCATCGTGCAGGTCTTCACCAGGATGGATCTCGTAACATAAGTCCACTCCTGCTTCGTCAAAGGCATCTAAAATAGGCAACCAGCGTTTAGCGAGTTCGGCAAAGCCAGTATCAACTAAACCTTGTGGGCGTTGTGGCCATGGGTACATGTAAGGCCATAGTAGTGCCCCTGAAAAGGTGGCATGAGCGCTTAAACCTAAGTTTTTTGAAGCTTTAGCCGCGAGTAGCATTTGTTGCACCGCCCAATGTTGCCGCCTGGCTGGATTGCCTCTCTCCGATTCAGGGGCAAAACCGTCAAACATTTCGTCATAGGCAGGGTGAACCGCTACCAGTTGTCCTTGTAGGTGGGTTGATAGCTCGGTTAGGCTTAGTCCATGTTTTTCTAACGTTGCTAGTACTTGCTGGCAATAATCAAGATCTTCGGCGGCTCGTTCTAGGTCAAATAAGCGTTTATCCCAGCTGGGCATTTGAACGCCTCGGTAGCCAATACTAGCTGCCCAAGCAGCAATGGATTCGAGTGAATTAAATGGCGCTTCATCACTAGCAAATTGGGCTAGAAATAATGCTGGTCCTCTTAGGTTTTTCATCTGCAATCCTTTTTGTCCTGTACTGAAAACTGTTGTGTCTACAAATGTAATCGATTACATTTTGTTATCTAAAAAAACCATGCGCTGTACTTAAGCTGGTGGCGGTGAATCACCGCGAGGCATGGTTTTTGTTTACGACTTGAATAAAAGTTATACAACTTTTTTTCTTTTATCTATCAAATGTTGCCAAAATGTGAGCGGTGTTGAGTTTTATTTCTAAGGCTTTTTGAAATTCGTTAAAAAGTAGGAATTAAGATAAAGCGCTTTACATTAATTAATGTAATCCGTTACATTTTGTTGAGTTATAAGTAAAAATACGTGGGGTTGATAAGGAAAACCAATGCCAACCATTAAAGACGTAGCCAAAATGGCGGGCGTATCTACAGCTACGGTTTCCCGAGCCATGATGAACCCAGAAAAAGTATCAGAAAAGACCCGTTTGAAGGTGGAAGCGGCGGTGGCCGAATGCGGTTTCTCTCCTAATGTGATTGCGCGTAATTTACGCCGCAGTGAATCCAAAACCATCGTGGTTATTGTGCCGGATATTTCCAATATGTTTTTTGCCAATATCGTGCGCGGTATTCAGAAGGTTGCTTTAGCAAATGCTTATAAAGTCCTGTTGGGGGATTCAATCCATACCGTGGAACAAGCTAAGGCCTACATGGATTTGGTGAGGAGTAAACAGGCTGACGGTATTATTTCGTTAACTGCTGAGCTGCCCGCAGAGGTGCGTCAAGGCTCGGAACTGCCCTTGGTGATGGCCTGTGAATACTTTGCTGGTTTTCCGGTACCTACGGTACGTATTGATAATCGCGGCTCGGCAAGTAGGGCGGTGGACTATCTATTAGATATTGGCCATCGCCAAATTGGCTGCATCACTGGTCCCATGGAAAACCCTATTTGTGTTGACCGTAAAGCTGGCTATCAAGATAGCTTACAAAAGATGAATATCGCCGTGGATGAACAGGCCTTTGAAGATGGCGACTTTAGTTTTCATTCTGGCTATAGCGCTTTTCGTCGTTTGCAGCAGCACTTCAACATGACTGCGCTATTTTGTTTTAACGATATGATGGCCTTAGGCGCGATGAAGGCGGCAATCGAGCTGGGTATTAAGGTGCCGCAGCAGTTGTCGATTGTTGGTTTTGATGATTTATTATTCGCCGAATATACCGACCCCGGTTTAACTACCGTACGTCAGCCTCAAGAAGAGATAGGCATTACCGCCGCTAATACCTTGGTTAAGGTATTACAGGGCGGCAAAGCCAATCAAGATACCATCATTCCTACCCAGCTATTGGTGCGCGGCAGCTGCGTATCACCTAGCAAATAAGCGGCGTTTATTGCGCCGACGAAGGTGCTAGTGGCTGGGGGGGGGCTGCCTGTGGGCATTAATTCGCGAAGCCAGCAGTGAATCAAATACCATCTGCAGAAGGTGAAATACGATGCAGGTAACCACCGCTACCCCAAGCTGACTGTTAATGCTAATGATAACCGACACGGCAATTGGCATGGTTTTTTGGCTGGCGGTAAACAGTACAGCTAAACGCTTGGCTCTGGGCAAAGCACACAGTTGACTGGCGTACCAACTCACTACTAGCAGAGCAATATGTAAGACGAGGCAGGCAAGGCTAATGCTCAGTAAACTACTGGCAGTTAAGGCCTGCAGCGCACCTTGGCTAGCAGACAAAGTTAACCAGACTCCGGCAATTACCAGTAAACTGGGCAGCACGCCCAGTGCTTTCCATAAGCTTTGTTTAACAGCATAGTGGCGTAGTAGTAGTCCTATCAGGAAAGGGGCTAAGACAATTTGTAGTAGTTGTAAAAACAAATCCCAGCCTTTCACACCCACTTGTTGGCCTAATAGCAAACTTAAACAGAAGGGAATGCTGAGGATCCCCAGGAAGTTGAGACTCAGGGTAAAAAATAGCGACCACTGAGCATTGCCTTGAGTTAAGCGGGTTAATACGATGCAGGACGACAGCGTGGGCGGAACCGCGCTCATCACCAACAATCCAATCAGTAACTCCTTGGATAGCGGTAGCCATAAATACGCCAGCCAACCAAGTAGTGGCGCCAGCACTAGGCTAATCACTAAGCTCAAGCTAAAGGCGGTTTTATAGCCTTTGCCGAGTCGTAGCTCGGCACTAGAGGTTTGCAGGCCATTGATTAAAAATATGCTCGCGACCATCCAAGGTAGCAAACCTAGCTGATTAAGATAAGCACCGGGAGCGGGGGCTAAAACCGAGATAATGATGGCGATAATCAAGCCAAAGGGAAGTAAGTAAATAATAGTGAATATCCTCTATGGGTTTGCTGCTAGCGTGGCTAGCTTACGAGCGTGGCCGTTGCCAAACTTGTCTAGAAGGTGCTCGGCTAGGGTTTGAGTCTTCTGGCTCACTTTGCCCTGCGCCATATTGCTGACTAGTCCGCAGAGCTTGCTCATTTGCCGCTCTTCGTTTGCGGTAGTGGAGGCCAAGCCCATTTGGGCTGCAGCGCTTCTAGTTGTGCCGCTAGCCTGAGTAAGCGCGCCTCTTGATGCCAGTCGGCAATCAATTGCAGACCAATCGGGGTGCTTGAACAGCAGGGGCGAACTGGCACATTCAGCGCCGGGTTACCTGCCATGTTAACCCAAGCGGTAAATGCGGCATGACCTCGGGGCCCCACCGCTTGCCCGGCAATAGTACAGGGGTAGGCTTGCTCTAGCGGCCAAGCCAGCGCCGCTATCGAAGGCATTAATACGATGTCCCAGTGTTTAAATAGCTGTTTCACTTGTTGTCTAAATAGCAGCACTTGCTGCCAAGCGCCCATCATATCGATACCACTATAAGCTTTACCTTGGCTGGCTAGCTCTTGGTATTTCGTTTGGCTGGTGGAGGCCACTTCAGGAAATTCATCAAAAACAAACGCGAGGCCAACTTCGGCTAAAATAGGCCAAAACTGATTAAAAAAGTCTAAATTTATAGGTAACCTGCCGCTATCTACTTGATGGCCAAAGGACTTTAGTTGTTTGATGGTCATGCTTTGTGCAGCACGAATCTGTGCATCTACCGGGTGATTCTCTAGCTGTTCCACCGCTAGGATTTTCAAGCTGCCACTGGGGGCTTGCTGTAGGGCGCTATGGTAATCCTGCTCACCGATGATAGAGAATAATAGACTGAGATCTTCCACCGACCGGGCGATGGGGCCGGCCACTTCAAAATCAAACATGAAACGGGGTAAGCCGTCTTTCCTGCTAATCAGTTCCGCCGTTGGCTTTAAGCCATACAAACCGGTGTGGGCACAGGGGCGGCGGATTGAGCCGCCACCATCGGTGCCCAGAGCACAAGGCGCTAAGCCACTGGCTACCGCCGTGACGCTTCCACCCGATGATCCGCCTGGCGTGAGCTGTAGATCCCAAGGATTACAGGTGTGACCAAAATGCGGATTGCTGGTAATGCCGTCGCTGGCAAATTCCGGTAAGTTGGTTTTACCAATAATCAACATACCGGCTTGTTGGCATTGAACTATGCTGTATTCACTGGTAGCTTGCACTAGTTTCGCTAGGCTGGCGTTACCCCAGCTGGTGGGCATGTCAGCTACATGCAAATTGTCTTTTACCGCCAAAGGAATGCCGTCTAAGGGGCTTAAAGGACAGCCTTGCTGCCAGCGCAGAGAGCTTTGCTCGGCTTGGTTTAACAACTGCCGGTTAAGGTAGATATAGGCGTTTAAGCTGGAATTTTGCTGCTCAATTGCAGCAAGTAACTGCTCACATACTTGGCGTGGAGTAAACCGACCTGAGCTAAAGCCCTGGCTGAGCTGAGTCAGGCTCAAGCGCCAAAGTGGCGCTGGTTCTACAGATGCTGTGGTAGCCATATTACTAGCTCCGGTAGCAGCATAATTAACATAACAAACAGCATCATAATACATACGTAGGGCAGTGCTCCCCACATCACATCGCGAATATCAACGTAGGGCAGTGCTCCCCACATCACATCGAATATCACCGCCGTCTTTGCGCACGCTGTGTACCACAAATAAGTTCATGCCTACCGGTGGAGTAATCAGGGCCACCTCACACATCAGTACGATGAAGATGCCATACCAAATCGGGTCGATGCCAAGGCTGGTGATTACTGGATAAGTAATTGGAATGGTTAACACCTGCATCGACAATACATCCATAAACATGCCTAATAATAGGTAAAAGCCAACCAAGATTAGTAACAAACTAAACGGTGATAAACCGAGAGAGACGACACTTTGAGTCAGTTGGTCAACGATACCGGTTAAGCTAATGGTTAAGTTAAGTATGAAGGCGGCGGTAATAATCAGCAGGATCATGCCCGAAATCTGTGCCGTCTGGCGAAAGCAATCGAGGAAAAACTGTTTGCTTAAAGCTTTGTGAGAGTAAGCAAAGGCCAAGGCCGTTATCACGCCCAGTGCAGCCGATTCTGTGGCGGTGGCTAAACCGCTATAGATGCCGCCCATCACTATGCCAAATACCACTAAGGGCGGAACTAGGTGC
>QGCX01000011.1_pt1 | contig 96735 bp, 86 predicted proteins | sample 4708031 | NCBI WGS metagenome assembly QGCX01 (sample SAMN08941163, study PRJNA450518) | Sediment metagenome, whole genome shotgun sequencing project. | reverse complement strand
TTTCTAGGGTTGAGAATATTGCTGTTGTTTTCACTTCATTCATAGGCTCTTCCTCCACTTGGTTGCTAGTTTGCACTGATAGACTGAAACTTCTGACATACACAAGAATTATGAGGGCTATGAGGAAAACTGACACCAGAGGTATTGAACCTCCCGCTGCCACCCCAATCAGCCTATGTTTACTCAAATACTTTTAACAGAAACAGATTAAGAGTCTTTCTGAGGTAAATTATCTAACAATTTACAAAATGCCCTATGTGCTGCACCTTCTCCCTCATAAACATAACCCGTATCGAAAAACAGCTCTCCACGCTCGTGGCTAACCTTAATCCCCCAACAGCCATGCTCTGGATCTGGGCTTTCCACAATTTCAACGATGATGTTACTCACAAGACAAACCTCCTTGGCAAACATTGAGTGTGAATATGAATAACCACCATCATAATGCACATTTTGTTTCATACTAAATAAATTAGAGGAATTGAGTCAAAGAGGTGTTTGTAGAAAATTTGCTCTAGCACGTTTCGGGGTATAAGCGTGTCAGCGGTGATTACATTGACACGGTAATATGGGGAACATGAGTGTATCGAGATAGTCCCCAAAATTTTGTGAACCTACCTAGACTAAATTGTTATATATGTCGTAAATTAATCTAGCATACCTTGTTCCGAAGCTCTCTTAATGTTTTTTAAGGGCTCTAAACAACCATACTCATACATACTGCTTCGTTCTTCATTATCCATTTTTAGAACTTCTTGCGCAGAATAGCCAATGAATTGGGAATGCTGCTCAGCTTTAAACTCTGGGAGCTTCCTAGTCATAGATATCATTTTCGCAAATAGGTCTGAATCATCTTTGTACCCAGCGTCATTTGAAAGCTGCCAACATATATAAGCCATTGCTATGTGGCTTTTACCCATGTCTTTTTCGGTCTCTGAATATGAAGAATCATCACATTTTAGGTTTTTTAGTATCCATAAAGCCAATGCTTCATCTGGACGAAATTTATTCTTGTTTTGCTCCTGTGCCCATTCTATTTGCTGACATGACGTATAATGCTCAGGAGCCTTTGACATTTCCCAGATACCATTAGCAAAAATCCAAATAAAAAATACTATTATATATGCTACATATTTCATTCTATGCCCCTAAACCAAGCACGGTTTCGCTGATTGTCATTGACACGCTCTATCCTTTTGTCATGCATTTTTAGAAGTTAGTTTATCACTTCATAGTGATTACAATCCGTTATCTAATCCTAAGAATAACAATACAATCAATAAGAAAGTGTGTGATTGTATTTTGGGGACCACGTTTGAGGAAAGAACAATTTAGCACGACCTTTCAGGTTTGGTCACATCAAGGAATTGAAACTGATAGGTCGTATTCAAACTAATCAACGTTATCGAATGCTTATATTAACTACCCCTGACGCGCATGAATCAAGAGGATACTATGTAGAAATGGCTAGCTCCGCAGCTCTTCTCTCATACTTAAGCGACAACGTTCTTCTCTTTTTTTATTTTTTGTACCGTTACTGGACTGATGTTCATTTCTGAAGCTATTTTGCGAATGCTCATTCCTTCTTCTAATAAACTCCATATTCGCTCTCGGTCTACCGTTTTGGGTTTCCCTTTATACTTGCCAGCTGCTTTTGCTTTAGCAATTCCTTCGCGCTGGCGTTCTAGCATCATTTCACGTTCAAATTGATAAACACAACCTAACAGGTTCAGCATTAGGTTATTTATTGGGTTAGATTGGTCTGCGGTGAATTTTAGATTTTCTTTTTGAAACTGAACAGCCACTCCCTTCGCATTGAATAACCGAATGAGATTTATAAGATCTTCGATGTTACGAGCTAAACGACTAATATCATGAACTAATACTATATCGCCCTCGCGGGCATAATCTCGAAGAGCTTCAAGCTCGGGTCTAGCGGTACTATTTCCACTGCATTTATCCGTGAAAATTTTATCACATTCAACTCCACTCAACTGTCGTGCGGTATTCTGGTCTACAGAAGAAACACGTACATAACCTAATTTCATGGGTACGCCTGTATCAATTAAAGTTTAAGATATTAGTGTAACAATGGGTGTAATATCGGTAAACCACTTAAAGTGATACGCTTTTTAACGAGTTCAACTGTATCAGTTTGAGTATACTCGTTCTGACACACCTCAATAAGTACTATGAAGCATTAGCCTTTGCCGCTATCTCTGTTGACTATCACTAATTTTTCGCCTCGCATCGATCAAGAGTCATTACAAATTAACCGGAGTTAATATTCCATATAGCTAGGGTCGTCTTTCCCTATTGAAACTATTTGCTCAGTACCACTAAAAAAGAACTTGAATGAACCTCGTTGGGATTCTTTAAAAGCTGATATGTTAAGTAAATGTCCGTTGTGTTGGATGATTTTTACGTGCCAATAGCTCTTAGACTTCTTCCTCACTACGATTTTCTGAACTAGTTGCTTTAATCGAATGTTGAATTGAACTGGATCTTCAATATAACTTTTAAGCTCATCAACAGAAACGGAGTCTCCATTTAAGCTAGATACTTTTGCCTTAAGGTCCTTAATATGATGTTCCTTATCCTTGATTGCTCCTAATATCGCATCCATAGTTGTGACTGTAGAACCTTTGAGTTTTTCAGAAAGTAACTTAATTTCAGCTTCAAGCACGTCTATTTGTTGAGTTAGCTTATTAGCTTGTACATCTTGATGTTTGACTATTTTAAGTCTCTTAGTCGACTTAAATACCAATTCATCTAAGTCTCTTAATCCTTCATTTAAGTCACAACCACCACTGCTTTTAGCTACACATATCCAATGCTTATATTCGATAGTTCTTGTCTTTAAAGTCCGTTTCGAAGTCTTCTTTTGCATAGCTGAACCACAATGATCACATCGAACAACTCCCGATAAATGATTGTGCTTAGCATGTCCAGCAACTCTATTAACGACTGCTGGTTGAATAGCTTTCCACTCTTCATAACTGATTACAGGTGGGAAATAGTCATCAATTAAATCGATAGGAACAAACTTACCATCGACCACAGAACCAGTTTGATATGAACCATATAGCATACGGGATTTAACCCATTCACGAATAGTTTGGTCGTTCCATTTTTTTGCATATCTGGGCTTAAAATCCGACTGATTTAGCTCAATAGCTATACGGTGAAACCCTTTACCCTCCTTCCTTTTAGCAATAATCAGGCGAATAACGTCTACATTTTCATTGAATACATACGCACCACTTTCTCGTTTTAGCCAGTATGCTAATCGTTTGTTAATCACGTTTCCTGATGCAGCTTGTTTTCGCTGTCGAGCTTTAGCAGCAGAGATCCTCTCTGATTTTTTCAGTGACTCCTTGTGGGCTAAATCAGCAGATATAGCAAGTCGTATAACATCAAGCAGATCATTTAAGCTGTTTTTTGTTAAGTGCAAACCATCACTTAACGAAACAATCTCAACATCACTTCGAAGTATCTTACTTGTTATATCTCTAACTGCATCAATACCTTGTCTGCTCAATCGGTCAACATTTTCGAGCAGAATTATATCACCAGCTCGAATTTTACCTTGCTCAATAGCATCGAGCATATCAGCGAGTGATGCTCTATCGACCTCTTTGAAGCCAGATACTCCAAGGTCTTGAAAATTTTTATCACTAAGAGTCAATTTGTGCCGGCGGCAGTAATCTTCAGCAGCCTCCAACTGACGCCTTAAAGAATCTCCTAATTCCTGCGTTTTAGAAGAAAAACGAATATAACTGTAAGCGGTTTTGGACATAATAGTCACTCCTTATGAAATGACTATACACGAGTTATCTAGTTTAAAAAACTTACTACTGTCAATCTTGCCCCTGCCGACCTGCCTAAAAGCGGCGGCCGCTTTGATTTGCCGATAGCGGTGGGGATTTTAGCCGCAGCCGGCGACTTACCTCTGGCGTGTTTAGCGGAAACCGCATTTTGCGGAGAGTTAGCCTTATCGGGGGCGCTGCGCTCGGTGAGTGGCGCGATTGCCACTGCATTGTCGATAAGCCGCCTAGGCCTTACCTTGGTCACCAGTGAGCAAGACGCCGAAGCGGCGGTGAGAGTGCCAGAGGTTAAAGTTCATGCTTGTGCCAGCTTGCAGCAACTTACGGCCAGTTTAAATGGCCAAACTCAATTGACTCTGCTGGAAGCCCAAGCCTTTGATTATCAGCAGCCGGAGTCGTTGCTGGATATGGCGGATGTACAGGGCCAGCATCTAGCTAAGCGGGCTTTAGAGTTGGCCGCCGCGGGGGCGCATAATTTATTAATGTTGGGCCCGCCGGGTACTGGTAAAACTATGTTGGCGAGCCGCTTACCGGGCATATTGCCGGCTTTAAGCGAACAGCAAGCTATTGAGGTGGCGGCGATTAATTCGGTGAGCAGCCAACAACGAGAATTAGAGCAATGGCATATTCCTCCATTTCGTAGCCCTCATCATAGCGCGTCGATGGTGGCTTTGGTGGGAGGAGGCTCTTCTCCCAAACCGGGTGAGATCAGTCTCGCTCACCACGGAGTGTTGTTTTTGGACGAGCTACCTGAATTCGCGCGTAGCACCCTTGACGCTCTGCGCCAGCCTCTGGAGTCGGGAGAAGTGCATATTTCGCGGGCGGCGATGCAGCTACGATTTCCTGCTCAGTTTCAGTTGGTCGCGGCGATGAATCCTTCTCCCTGTGGTTACTATCAAGGCTCACAGCTGCGTAGTAATCCAGATCAAATCTTAAAGTACCTAGGAAAATTATCTGGCCCCTTTTTAGATCGCTTCGATCTGAGTGTGGAGGTGAGCGAATTACCCAAGGGCAGCTTAAGTCAACATGCCCAAGGGGAATCAAGCCAGCAAATTCGCCAACGAGTTACCGCTGCGCGTCAGCTGCAAGTGCAGCGCAGTGGTAAGCTGAATAGCCAATTAAGCGGTAAAGAATTGCATCAATTTGCGCCGCTTAGCGCACAGGATAGCGAGTTTTTAGAAAACACAATTCACCAATTGGGCTTGTCGGCACGGGCCTATCATCGAGTTTGGCGCCTAGCCAGAACCATTGCCGATTTAAAACAGCTTGCTCATATCCAGCGTGCCGAGTTAGTAGAAGCTTTGAGTTACCGAGCAATGGACCGCTTAATGAAACGGGTTAGTCACTGAGCTGGTCTTAAGCCTACTTGAACTTAGCGTTTTGTTACTGGACAAAAATGCTGTGTCACTATGCCACAAATGCGGAGTTTTATTGTAAACAATCAAATACAACAAGATGGCTCAATAATTGTATAGCTAATCATGTTCAATTTATTGACAGGTACTTACAATAATTAAAACGATAACGTTTTCATAAGCTGCTGTTTTTGCAATACAATGCAAGCCTAAAAAACGGTATGCTAAATAGAAAAATCAGGTACAGCGCAAATTAATGCTCGCCTAGAGCGATAACAATAACAATTAAGCAGTAAGGCCAGAGACATGGCTGTCAGGGGGTTACTAACAAAAACGCTAGTGTAAATACTCTATGACGCTGCTACTTAAAGAGCGACGTTAGCCCATTTATGTAATAGACAGGGTTAACCAAAACAGGAAGGAAAGAACGATGATGAAATGGATGATGATAGGCATTTCTCTATTGTTGGCAGCAAGCTATGCTAATGCTAAGGATGTAAGAATTTGGTTTCAATCAGGAACTGATTCTCAATGGATGCAATTAAGCGACCTGCAAATTCAAAACTCAGATGGTAGCTTACAACAGCGCATCGTTGCCCTCGATAGTGCAGGTAAGCCACTGTTTATGCCCTTAAGTGAGCTGGCTTTTATTCAGGCTGACAACAAGTACTATTATGTTTCTACCGAATATGTGGCGGTGACTCATAGTGGTGCCAAATTTAAGCTGCCAAGCCGAGAACAGGGAGCAGGGATGTTTGTTGCGCGCAATGGCTATGGTGGTTACACCAGTTTTGACTACTCAGCGCTACGTCGAATTATTTTTCAATAAACTCTTATCTTCGCCAGAAAAAATCTTTGGTGGCCTGCTTAAAACCAGTAAGCAGCACTTTTTAAAGCGGTTTTTTCTGGCACAATACTAGGCTGCTCAGGTGTAAGGAACAGCCTTCTTGTTTTATCTATATCAAAGTAACCATCTCGATACCTTGCAGGTCTTGCTTAGTAAGGTTATGGCTCTGCAAGCCCCTGCCGATCCTTTTGTTCAGCAACAGGTTTTAGTTCAAAGTCCTGGCATGGCGCAGTGGCTCAAATTGCAGCTAGCTGAACAACAAGGCATTGTGGCCAATGTGAGTTTTCCGCTACCTGCCAGTTTTATTTGGCAAATGTTTCATTTGGTGTTGCAAGATGTTCCCGAGCAGAGTCCTTTTAACAAACAGGCGATGACTTGGCGTTTAATGCGCTTATTGCCAGAGCGTTTGCAGCAAGAAGAGTTTGAAGGCTTAAAACACTATTTACAGGCCGAGCAGCAACAGTCCATTGAAAGCCGTAAATTATGGCAGTTGTCCCAGAAAATTGCCGACATTTACGATCAATACTTAGTCTATCGCAGTGACTGGACCAGTGCCTGGGAAGCGGGAGATGACCTAAGCGAGGTCAGCGCCAGCCACCCTTGGCAACCTATATTATGGCGTGATTTGGTGGATGATACGGTCAGCACCATGGACTCGGCCTATCATCGCGGTAATTTATATATCGACTTTATTGAACAATTGGCGCTAGCTAAGCAAGCGCCGGACGGGCTGCCTGAACAGATTTTTGTATTTGGTATTTCGGCTCTACCACCGGCGTATCTACAAGCCTTGGATGCCATGGCTAAACACTGTGATGTGTATTTATTCTTAACCAACCCCTCCAAGCATTACTGGGGCGACCTGCGTGATGTGACAACTTTGCTTAGCCAGCAGGCAGAATTACACCAAGTGGGCAACCCGCTGTTAGCCTCCATGGGCAAACTCGGTCGTGATTATATCGAAATGTTGCAGCCCCTGAATAAACAAGAAACCGATGTTTTTGTTAGTAATTGCGATAGTGATGATGAGAGTCCTCCAAGCTTACTGGGATTAATTCAAGATGATATTTTGGAATTACACGACCCGATTAATTACCAACGTTACGACTCAAGCGAACATAAAAGGGTGATTAGCCCTGCCGACCAAAGTGTAGGGTTGCACTTATGCCATAGCCCGCGCCGAGAGTTGGAAATTTTGCACGATCAGCTATTGGCAATGTTTGAGCAAGACAGCAACTTAAGCCCGCGAGATGTGATCGTGATGGTTCCCGACGTGAATCGTTACGGGCCGATGATTCAGGCGGTGTTTGGCAGTGCTAGCGCAGAAACCTATTTACCCTTTGCCATTTCAGATCGTTCGGTGACTCAAGAGAATCCAGTACTGTTGAGTTTTCTTGAGTTATTGGCTTTGCCGCAAAAACGTAAATCGGCGGCAGAAATTTTAGCCTTGTTAGAGGTGCCGGCGATTATGCGCCGTTTTGACTTAAGTGATGCCGAGCTAAAAGTATTACGCCAGTGGGTGAAGGAAGCGGGGGTGCGCTGGGGCCTTGATGGCGCCGATCGTAGCCGCTGGTTAGCTCCTGATGAAGAAACCCATTCTTGGTTATTTGGCTTGAAGCGAATGTTGCTAGGTTATGCTATGTCTAGCGAGCAAGGTTTGTATCAGGGGGTGCTGCCTTACGATGAAATACAGGGGCAAATGGCTTTGGCCGTGGGCAAATTGGCTGATTTTATCGAACAATTAATGCAGCTAGAGCAACAAATCCTGCAACCTGCAAGTGCCGCTCAATGGCGCTTAAATTTGCAGACGCTATTGGCAAATATTTATCAGTTCTCCAGTGATGATGAAGCCGAACACCTACGTCTGTTAACGTTGTTTGAAGACTTGTTAGAGCAGTCCACTAATAGTGGTTTTGTTGATGATATTGCGCCGGAATTAGTACTCGATTATTGCTCTGGGCAACTGAATGCCCAACGAGGTAGCCAACGCTTTCTAGCCGGACAAATTAACTTCTGTACGCTGCTGCCAATGCGCGCTATTCCTTTTAAAGTAGTGTGTTTGTTGGGCATGAATGATAGTGACTACCCACGTAGTGTACCCAGTATGGGGTTTGACTTAATGGCGCAAAACCCCGCTCAGCGCGGTGATAGAAGCCGCCGCGATGATGACCGTTATTTGTTTCTAGAGGCCTTATTGGCGGCGCAGCAACGCCTGTATCTGTCTTATATTGCTTATAGCGCCAAGGATAATAGCCCGCAAACGCCTTCGGTGTTGCTGGCTGAACTGTGTGATTACATTGCGCAAAGTTGTGTCTTGGCGGGTGATGAGACCTTAAATGTGGACAGTTCGGGTGAGCGTATATTGGCTCATTTGAGTCATCAGCATCCCTTGCAGCCTTTTTCTCCACAGTATTATCAGTCAAATCAACGCTTATTTAGTTATGCTCAGCGTTGGGTGCCCGCGGTATGGGCGCAGCAGCAAAGTACTCTTGCTCCTAACCTTAATCAAGCGCTGCAGCAACAAGACAGTTTGGCTGAGTTGAGCATGGAGGAATTGTTGGCCTTTAGTCGCTCACCCATTGCTTATTTTTACCAACGGCGACTCAAAGTGAACTTCCCCCGTTTAAGTGAGCAATTGGAAGAAACTGAGCCGTTTTTGGTGGAAGGTTTATCGGCATACGCGATGAAACAATATTTACTGCAACAACAATTAGCCCAGGCCGATAAACAACAGCAGTTTGAGTTCTTACATGCCGCTGGCGCGCTGCCTCATGGTGGCTTTGGTCAAGTGTGGTTTGAGCAACAGTGGCAGGAGCTTCACAGTTTAACTGAACAGCTGTTGCCATTGCTAAAGGGGGGGGCTATGGAGGCGCAAGCGTTAGGCTGCAACTTGCAGTATTCGCCGCAGCAACAGTTGTTATCCTGTCGTCTCTCGGCTTGGCTTAAGCATCGCTATGCGGCGGGTTTAATTAGTTATCGTCCGGGACGTTTGCGCGGCCAAGATTTACTGGCCAGTTGGTTATGGCACTTATTGTTACATGCCGCTGGGGCAAGCTCTCATTCTTATTTGTTTGGGCTAAAAGACGCTTGGCAATGGGCTCCGATTGCCGAAGCTGATGCAAGAGCATGCTTGGGCGATTGGCTTAGCTATATGCAACAGGCCACCCAACAACCGTTATTATTGCCGATGGAAAGTGCTTGGCAATGGATTAGCCAATGTAAAGATAAAAAAAGCGGTGAGATAAGCTTTGATGAGGCAAATTTAGCGAAGGCTCGAAGTAAGGCGCGCTTAGCATTTGCAGGAGGCCCCTTTGTTAGGGCCGAAGGAGACGACCCTTATATACAGGCTCAATTAAGCGATTTGGATAACATTTGGCCGGATTTTGAACAAGCGACAAAGGTCTTGCTACAGCCCATGTTGGCACATTTGGAGGCTTATAAACATGACTGAGTTAACTCAAAACCAAGTGGAGCAACTGGAACCCTTAGCGTTTCCGCTTAATGGTGCCAGATTGATTGAGGCCAGTGCCGGAACCGGAAAAACTTATACTATTAGCGCCTTAGTGCTGCGCTTGCTGTTAGGGCATCAACGTCACTTTGAACAAGGTTTTGCTGTTCAGGGGCAGTTGCAAGCACTCACTATCGAACAAATTTTAGTGGTGACCTTTACCGAGGCCGCAACTCAAGAGTTGCGCGGACGGATCCGCCAGCGTATTCATCAGGCGCGAGTGGCGTTTTTACGCGGCAAAACCGAAGATGATTTTATTGCCCAATTACTCGATGAAGTCAGTGATCACTCACTGGCGGCAAAACGTTTGTTGTTAGCTGAGCAAAATATGGATCAAGCGGCGATATTCACTATTCATGGGTTTTGCCAGCGGATGCTGAAACAGCATGCTTTTGAAAGTGGACAAGCCTTCGAAGTGGAGTTTTTGAGTAACGAGATCCATTTACGTTTACAGGCGGTCCAAGACTGCTGGCGGCAGCGCTTTTATCCTTTGTCGGTTGCTTTGATTAGCCGTATTGTACAATGTTGGGCTAGCCCACAACAGTTGCACCAAGAACTGAGTGCTTTGCTCAATCAAACTGATTTTGATTTACAAGGCGTACCAGCCGAAACGGATTTGGTCTCGTTTTTTGCCCAACAAATCGCGCGCATAGAAAACTTTAAGCAGTGTTGGCGTAACTCTTCTGCTGAGGTCGCCGAGTTAATTGCGCAGGCTCCGTTAAATGGTAACAAGTTTCGTAAGACCTCGGTGGCGAAGTGGCTGGCCTTGATTGATCAATTTGCTAACAGCCCTACCGACAGTGACTATCTGGCCAAAGATTTGCTAGAGGCGCTGGAGAAATTCACCCCAGAAAATTTGGCGCAAGGCGTAAAAGCCAAGGCCCAGCCTCCGCAGCACTCGGCTTTTGTGGCGATTGAACAGCTACTGGCTGGACAACAAAACATTAAAAGCCTGTTATTGGCCCTGTTGTTACCGCAGATCCGTGAGCGCTTTGGCCAATTAAAGCTGCAACAACAACTACTGAGTTTTGATGATTTGTTGGCCGGTTTGGCCACCGCTTTGCTAGCGCCTCAGGGAGAAAGCTTAGCCGCGCAAATTACCGACTTATACCCAGTGGCGATGATCGATGAATTTCAAGATACCGATCCTCAGCAATATCAAATATTTTCTACTTTGTACTTAGAGCGCCCCGATACTTCGCTGTTTTTGATTGGCGACCCTAAGCAGGCAATTTACGGCTTTCGTGGCGCCGATATTTTTACTTACATGCAGGCGCGCCAGCGAGTGAGTGCTCGCTACAATTTGCCGACCAACTGGCGCTCTAGTGGCGCCATGGTGGAGGCCTGTAATCATCTGTTCCAGTGGCATTCTCGGCCGTTTATTTTCGACCAAGCAATACAGTTTATTCCGGTAAGCGCCGCCAAGCAGCAGATGAAAGGCTTACAACTGCGCGGTGAAGTTCAGCCAGCCATGCAATTTATCTATCAGCAAGACGATGGCTTTGTGCGTTCAGAAGATTACCTGAATGGTCAAGCGGGCGAGTGTGCTCAGCAAATCCAACTCTTGCTGGAAGCTGGTCAACAAGGGGAGGCGACTCTAGGGGATAAAGCTAAGCCGGTACAGGCGGGCGATATAGCAGTATTGGTTCGTACTCGTCGAGAAGGAGACAAGGTAGCCGCGGCCTTAGCCAAGCAAAACATTGCTAGCGTCAGTTTATCTAATCGTGACAGCGTGTTTGCTAGCAGCGAGGCTTATCAATTCTACTTGCAACTATTGGCCTGTCAGGAGCCGCAGAATGACCGTAAGTTGCGGGCGGCGCTAGCCTGTCAGTTATTGGGTTTAAGCTTGGAGGAGTTAGAGCAGCTGAATACCGACGAGCGCTGTTGGCAGCGTTATTCCATGGAATACAGCGGCTATCAGAAGTTGTGGCGTAGCCAAGGTGTATTGGCGATGTTTTATGCGTGGATGAGCCAACGCGGCATTAGTGAGCGTTGGTTAAGCCAAGCCGATAATTATGGTGAGCGTTTACTGACTAACTTAATGCATCTAGCCGAATTACTGCAAAATCAAGGTGCCGAGTTAGACGGCGAGGCAGCTTTGATGCGTTGGTTTGCTGAACAATTACTTGAACCTGACGGTAATGCCGAAGAGCAGCAATTGCGCTTAGAAAGTGATGCTAACCTGGTACAAATTGTCACCATTCACAAGAGTAAGGGCTTGGAATACCCGATAGTGATGTTACCGTTTATGGTGGCGCATCGAGAAGCCAGTGAAGCGCTATATCATCAAGGTGAACGTTTGGTATTCGACCTTGATAGTAGTGAGGAAGCGATGGACGCGGCTCGTCAAGAGCGCTTAGCCGAAGATTTGCGACTGTTGTATGTAGCATTAACTCGGGCGATATATTGCTGTTACATCGGCGTGGCCGACTTGAAAAAAGGCAATGCTAGAAAGGGTGATACCGACGTGCATCAAAGTGCTTTGGGTTACTTACTGCAAAAAAATCAGCCACAACCTGCCGGAGCCTTAGCTGACATTTTAGCGCTGTTGAGCGAGCATCCCGCTATTAGTTGGCGCCCTCTTACTGAACAGCATTTAACGCCTTACCAAGCGCCTAGCCAAGAGCAACAAGATTATCAGGCGAGAAGTTTTGGTGCCTCTTTACAGCGAAATTGGTGGTTAACCAGCTACTCAGCCTTGAGCCGTCAGCAGGCCCACCAACATGGTTTTGATGCTAGTCGCGATATGGCTTGGCTAGATGAAGCCGAAGTGTGGCAAGCGGCCATTGAAGAAGTGGTAGAACCCCACGCCTTGACTATTTTTGATTTTCCGCGTGGTGCAGAAGCAGGTACCTTTTTACACCAACTATTTGAAGAAATTGATTTTCAAGCCAGCGAGTCGCAAATTCATCAGCGTTTAGCGCCCTTATTACAGGCTTCCAGTTATGCCCAGTTGAATGAAGCAGGTGAATTGCTATGGCTGCAGCCCTTAACCCAGATGTTTCAGCAAGTCTGTGCTTGTCCGCTAAACGATGGTGGGCGAGTTAGCAAATATAGTTTGCAGCACTTAAGTGCCCAGCAGTGCTTGGTAGAAATGGAGTTTTTACTGCCAATTAGCCAGCTAGAAGCTGCTCCTCTTAATCGCTTAATTTGCCATTATGACCCGCTGAGTAGACAGGCAAGACCCTTAGACTTTGCCATGGTAAAGGGCATGTTAAAGGGTTTTATTGATTTGGTATTCCAGCATCAGGGGCGCTATTACGTGCTGGATTATAAGTCGAACTATTTAGGCGACAAGGTGGAAGACTATCAGCAAGAGACGATGCGCGAAGCGATGGTAGCTCATCGTTACGACTTTCAGTATCAGCTTTACAGTCTGGCCTTGCATCGCTGGTTGGGGCAACGCTTGGCAAATTATGATTATGAGCAACATTTTGGTGGTGTGTATTACTTGTTTCTGCGTGGCATGAGTGGCCCACAAACGGCTGCGCAGCAGAACCCATTCGGGGTTTACTTTAGTCGTCCCGAGGCCGAGTTTATTGAGGCGCTGGATGAACTGTTTGCTGGTCAGGCGGAGTTTGAACACTTGTTGGAAAACACCGCTGAGGAGGGGGAGCATGAATAGTCTAAAGCCTAAGGCTAGCCCTAGTTTGGCGTGGTTGGCGCAGCTTAAGCAGCGCGGTTTCATTTCTGCTTTGGATTATCACTTTGCCGCCAGTTTTGCTGATAGCGAACAGGCCGAAGCCTTAATGGTTGCTGCGGCCTTGCTGAGTGCCGAGCTGAATGCCGGTCATATCTGTATCGACATGCCAAGTTTGGCACGCCGCTGTCAGCAGTGGCCGCTCTGCCCACAGGCGGAGTATCAGCAGGCCGATTATTGGTTAGCGCTGTTGGCACAAGCGGCTGAGGTGCAGCAACAGGATGAAACACAACAAGGGGCCAAGCCCTTGGTATTGCAATATGGCCGTTTATACCTGCATCGTTATTGGTCTTATGAGCGCCAAATTGCCGACTACTTTAGACACTCTCAGCCGCTGGAAGCCTATCCTGCGGAGCAAGTGGCGCATTATATTCAACAGCTATTTAGCCCCGATTGGCGAAGCCTGCTTTCGCTAAAGCAAAACTATACTCCTGCTCAGATCGCTCAGTATGCCCAGCAGTATTTGGATGTGGTGGATGCCAACCGCTTGGGTGAGCAAAGCTTGCAGCACTTGTTAGAGATTGACCAGCCGCAGAGCTTGGCTGCTTGGGTGGCCAACTTGGCGCCAAGCCAAAGAATTAACTGGCAACAGTTGGCGGCGATTCAAGCCTGTTATCAGCCGCGCTTAGTGATTAGTGGTGGCCCCGGTACCGGTAAAACCACTACCGTGACTCGCTTGTTGGCTTTACTTCAGGAATTACAGTTGGCAGTGAGTAAACCCTTGCTGACCATCCGTTTGGTGGCGCCCACCGGTAAGGCGGCGGCGCGTTTAAGTGAATCGATCATTGGTGCTAAGGGGCAATTACATTGCAGTGAGCAGGCGCGCGCCAGTATTCCAGAGCAGGCTTCTACCATACATCGACTATTAGGCGTCATTCCGGGGCGAGCAGAATTTCGCCACCATGCCGACAATCCGCTCAACCTAGATATGTTGGTGGTAGACGAGGCGTCGATGATCGACATGCCGCTCATGTTTAAGTTATTGCAGGCCCTGCCTAAACAGGCGCGGCTAATTTTATTGGGCGATAAAGACCAGTTGGCTTCAGTGGAGGCGGGTGCGGTATTGGGTGATTTATGTCGTTTTATCGACCATGGCTACAGTGCCCAGCTGCTGGAATATTTACAGCGAAGCAGTGGCTTTGCCTTAGCCGCCTATACCAGTGACCAGCCTTTGGCGATTGCCGATAAGCTGTGTTTATTGCGCAAGAGCTACCGTTTTGCTGCGCACTCGGGCATTGGCCAATTGGCACAGGCGGTCAATCAGGGGCGTTCCGAACAAGCCTTACAACTACTTGATGGTGAATACAGCGATCTTCGCCATCAGCCGCTCAATCAGCAATCTTACCAAGATTTAATCAGCGAGGCGGTGCAAGCCTATCGTCCTTACCTAGAGGCGCTTAAGCAAGAGCAGCCCATGGAACAGGTGTTTGCTCGTTTTCATGATTTCCAGTTGTTGCTGGCTTTGCGTCAGGGGGAATTAGGCGTTAGTGGGTTAAATCAGCGTATTGAAGCGCTCTTACATGCTCAGGGGCTGATTAATCGACCTTCCCAAGATACTAGCCTTTGGTATGCTGGGCGGCCAGTAATGATTGAACAAAATGCTCATGAGCAGCAGCTGTATAACGGTGATATTGGGATTTGCGCCGCAGATCAACAAGGACAGCTGATGGTGGTATTTGAATCCGCCAAGGGTTTACGCTGGATATTACCTAGTCGTTTGCCGGCTCATCAGAGTGTTTATGCTATGACAGTACACAAGAGTCAGGGCAGCGAGTTTAAACAAGTGGCGATGTTACTGCCACCGACGGCTCAGGGCTTGGTTAATCGTGAGTTACTCTACACTGCGATTACTCGAGCGAAATCAGCATTTAGCCTGTATGCCGATGCCGACAGTATTGTAATAGCTTGTCGGAGTAAGACTCAACGCCGCTCTGGTTTAGTGGAATGCTTGCAGCAGGCTTGAATGTTGTTTGGTTAATGCCAGTATAAATATACGATGGCAGTGAATCTAAGTTGGATGGCTTAAATGATGAAAAATCACTCATTCAATAAGCCTGCTAGTTTAGCTCGAGTGTAACAAGCAATAGATTTACCATCGTTGATGCGACCATCGATTATAGCCTGTTCAAATTGCTCTGTGCTCATACGCAGCAGTTCTATAAATTCATCATCGTCGGCTTGGCCGATTTGCTCACGCAGTTGCTTAGCGACAAATAAGTATTGAATTTCATTACAAAAGCCCGGTGCTGGATATAGCTTGCCTAAGTGATGCCATTGTTCAGCGGCGAGGTTGGTCTCTTCTTCTAGTTCTCGTTGGGCACAGGCCAAGATCCCTTCAGCGGATTGCTCGTCGGCTTCGATGGTGCCTGCGGGCAGTTCAAGTAGCCAGTCTTTAATGGCAGTGCGATATTGCCGTTCAATTATGATATGACCTTGAGCGTCTAATGCCAAGATAACCACTGCGCCAGGATGGAGCATAGTGGTAATAGGGACTTTTCGTTGGTCTGGCAGCGTTTGCGTTTCTTGAATAAGTTCAAAATGGTGCCATCGGTAGAGACTTTGCTGCATGTTTAGTTTTCCTCATTGGCGCGTCGTTTTTGCGGCTACGATAATGGAATGGCGGTTCTGCGCAGCTAACAATAAAACCGTCAATAATTGGCGTCTTCGGCTAGCTTAACGCATATTATAAGAATGTAGGTTAAAGGGGGAAGTCAATGTCTCGTCTGTTTTATTACGTATTGTTTAGTTTAACCTTGAGCGGCGTTGTGATGAGCTTCACTAGCATAGGTTTAATCAACTATAGAAATCAGCTGGTTAATGGCTTGTCTTCGAACGCCGCTAAGCAGGCTACTTTACTGGCTGCCACCTTAGCAGTTTCTGAACAAGAAGAGCAACGAAAGTTAGAATACTTTGCCGGTTTATCGATGGTGAAGAAAGCGCTAAAAAGTGCTGAATATGCAGAATTGGAAGAATTGCTAAGCAAGTTAATGCTGAGTGATAGTAACATTGTACAGAGTCGCTTACTGAATAGCGAAGGGCTTGAATTGTTCAAATTGGTTAATCGTGGTGGCCGGCCAATTCGCCTAAATAATATAGAGTTGCAGAGCAAGGCTCATCGTTATTATGTAAAGGACTTATTTCAAACACCGTTAACGCGGACCTACTTTTCCCAAGTCGACCTTAACGTTGACTATGGTGTACTTGAACTACCCCATCGTCCGGTATTACGCATCGCTAAACAAATTGTTGACCCTAATAGCAGCAAAATACTGGGAGCCTTGATGTTCAATTATGATGTAAGGCAGGTGCTTCGACAACTATCGGCCATGCTGCCCGATGAAATGGTTTTGCATGTGATTGACACTAAACAACAATATTTGTTTCACCCCAATGCGGCTTGGCGTTATTGTGCAGAGCTGCCTTGTGATAGCTTTTTTGACGTTTCACAGTTGCAGCAACAGGCTAGGCGACCAGTTTACTTTAATCAGCATTTAGCTGCACAGGTCAGTCTAGATAGCTCGGTGAGGCCGGTTCATAGTGCTTCGCAACTAGTGGTGGCATATAAAGAGGATTATTTACCTTACCTGACCGAACCCTTACCTGTTATTAAAGTACTTACTGAACATTGGCTGTGGTGGTTAATGTTAGTGTGTAGCATTTTTTTCAGTGGTTTAGTGTGTTATTCGCATTCGCGAATAAGCCATATTGCTCATTTGCGGCGGCAGCGGTATAAAACTCATAAGTTGCTGGAAGGCTTGGGGCAATTGATGGAGGGATTTAATCAAGGCGGAAAAAATTGGTCCCGTGAGCACTTTCAACGTTTAGCTTATTTATCTCGTTTACTCGCTGAACATATGGGGCTAGATGAGCAGCAAGTAGAAGATATTTATCAATTCGCTTTTTTGCATGATATTGGAGAGGTTTGCAGTGTTTCTGCTAATTCACCAGTAAGTGATGAGGCCGGGCAACAGCAACAGCAACAGCGTAGGGTGATGCGTGGCTACCAATTACTACGTAATTTAAAGTTAGATTCGGTAGCCAAAAATATTGTGGTTGCTCAACATGAACGTTGGGATGGTGAAGGTTATCCCAAACACTTAGCTGGCAACGCGATTCCAATAGAGGCGAGAATTGTTAGCTTGGTTCATTATTTTGAGACCTTGATGTCTAAGCAATTTGACTCTCCCCAGCTCTCTTTTGATACCTGTTATACGATTATTAACGAGCAAAGTGGTAAGGTTTTTGATCCCAATTTAGTGCAGGCCTTTAATGCATTAGAATCGGAATTACGCCGTGCTTATAGTGGTAATACCACCAGCCTATATTAAACAGGCTGGTGGTACGGCTGATTTAATTGATTTGATAGCCAAATGGGTCGTCGATACTCGGGCTGGGTTGAGTAAACCAAACTGGGCCGTCAACGGTCATGTAAAAGTGGTCTTCTAGGCGTACACCAAAGTGGTCGGGAAGAACTAACATTGGCTCGTTACTAAATACCATGCCTTCTGCCAGTGGCGTCTGGTCACTGGCGACTAAGTAAGGTCCCTCGTGAATATCTAAACCGCAACCATGGCCGGTGCGATGCGGTAGCCCAGGTAGCTGGTAGTCTGGACCATAGCCATCTTTAGTCAATGATAAACGTGCTGCTTTATCTACCTCGGCGCAAGGACGGCCAATTTGAGCTGCATTAAATGCCGCCAGCTGTGCTTTTTTTTCACTGTTCCAAGCGCTGCGTTGTAGTTCGTTAGGTTCACCAAAAGCATAGCTGCGGGTAATATCGGAATTGTAACCATATAGCAGGCAGCCAGTATCGATCAGTACCCAGTCGTTGGCGTTTAAGGTTTGTGCCTTTTTAACTCCGTGAGGAAAAGAGCTGGCAATACCAAATAAAACAATACAAAAAGACGACCCGTTAGCTCCAACCTTTTGGTGAGCCAAGTTAATAAATTCGGTCACTTCAGTGGTAGATATACCCGGAGTTAAGATTTTTGCGGCGGCCTTTTGTACTGCCATGGTCATGTCTTTAGCGCGTTGCATCAACGCGAGTTCGCTCGGCGATTTTTGCATTCGACAAGCTTGGGTCAGTGACTCGGCACTAATAAACTGTTGTTCAGGATTGGCTTTGATTAAACGATCCACCAAAAAGTAGGCGGCACTGGCGTCCAAGGCTATGGTGCCGTTAATGCTCAGTTTTTGACATAGTTGCTTGAATAACAGATAGGGGCTTTGATGCTCGTGCCAGCCATGAAAGGGGGCATCAATTAACTTGAAGTCATTAATGGAATCTTGTTCGAAGCTGGGCGCGAGGTAATGTAGTTGACCATCGGCGCAGAGCAAGGCTCCGACAAGTCGCTCGCTGGCGCTCCAGTTTAAGCCTGTAAAGTAATACAGGTTGGTGCCAGCATTTAGGTAGAGTGCGGCAATACCCTGCTGTTGCATCATCTGGCATACCCGCTGCTGGCGCTGCCGGTATTCATCCAAGCCGATATTGGCGATGTCGCTACACATATTGCTGAGAAGGGCGAGTTGTTCACTGGCGTTGCTGCCACCGACTCCTATAGTCATGTTTATTCCTTTATTTGCCAAGATCGAGATAGAGCAACTATCTAGGGCCTGTTGACCTTTTACGGTTAATTTATGTTCGTGATAAAAGCGTTTTAATCGCGGCGAGAGCTTTATAGCCTAGCATTCTAAGCAAAATACCTCTCAACAAAGAGTAAAACGCTTTTGGCCGAACTCTTTGGGCAGCGTTTGTGGGGGCTTTCTACTGCCTTATCGGCTTATCAGGTAGAGTAACCACATTTCAAAGCCTCAGCCTTGTATACCCCCCCACACAAACTGCTGCAAAAAACATCTCGAAAGATCAACAGGCCCTAGAAAGGCATCAAGATTAAGAATAAAACGCTAGTAGGTAAAGGGAAATATTGGCTAGTTTGCGCTAGTTATTGGCTTAGAACTGGTTTAATTCTGCGGTGTAATCGACCACCTTATTTCCGCCTTGAGCTTTGGCCTGATACATCGCTAAATCTGCTTGTTTGATCAACTCTGAGCAGTCGCCTTCATGCCGGTGGCAAGCGAGACCAAAGCTCGCGCTCATATATATTTTTCCTTTGCTAGTGACCAAGGCTTGTTGGTTGAGTTGAATGCGGATCCGGTTGGCCAGCGTATGAGCTTGCTGAGTGTTGGAATTATTCAATGCAATTACAAACTCTTCTCCGCCAAAGCGACCAAATATATCTCCAACGCGTAGGTTATCACTGACGACCTTAGCAAAGTGCTGTAAAGCTAAATCGCCATTATGGTGGCCATAGTTATCGTTAATTAACTTAAAACGGTCTAAATCGATGAAAATTAGTGCCACCTCGCCATCATGAAATAGGGCGCGTCGAGTCATTTTGTCGAGTAGCTGTATAAAGTAGTTGCGCCTCATTGCACCAGTGACGTCGTAGTTGGCCAATTGCTCTAGTTGAATTATTTGTTGCCAGTGCATTAAAAAGTAAAACACATAACTTTGTAGGGCATTGGCAGTAAATAACGCTAGAGAGAGCAGCGCGGGTACACCTAGCAGTAGTTCATAGGGTTCTCTTTGCTGCTGGGAAGCGAAGTGGAGTCGCAGCAGCAAGCAAACAGCCAAGAACAGATATAAACCAATGACTAACCATAAAGCTGGTTTGTTGTTATTGAGGAACTCGCGAAAATATAAGAAAGCGCAGTAAATACAGCATAATGCTATAGCCGCAGAAAATACGCCAACTCGTTCAGCTGTACCGCTGATAAAGAGCACCGAGTACAAGCTCAGCATAAGATAAGCGACTACCACCCCAATGACGTTGTTACGAGTTAATTGACGCTTTAAGTAGTTGTGGTGACCTGCAACGACTAATAGAAATGAAACCACAAGTAAATGGTTTGCAACAAACAGGTTGCTATATGAGGCGGTGGTTTGTAGAAGTACTACTAGGGCTACGATTTGCAGGTATGAAGCGCCAATCCAACAGTCTAAACAAGGACGACGGCCATGAAAAACACGGATGAGAGTAAGCACTGTGGCAGAAACAACAGTTAATAATGTAGTAAGAATAAAGTAGGTGGGTTCATCAACTACCATTTAATCACACTTCCTAGGTTTGTTCTAAAAGTGTAGATGTCTATTGCAACTACACAACATAAAACAATCTACGCTCAGTCATTAACTCCCTTATCTATAGCTTTTACTTTAGGGGCGACTGATAAACAGGCGCTGTCGATTCTTGAGCTAGAAAACATCCTCGTTACAATTAATTAGAAGCAGCAGTATAAATTCTACTTGGTTTTCATTTTGTTCTTAATGGCTTGTGAAGCTAGCTTGAATTGCTTGCAAGACGGCATGGTGGTGTGCGTAAGTTCGCACTCTTAAAACTTTAAAAAAGATAATTAAAGAAAATCTGACTAGGCTTAAAAATAAGTAAATTAGAGAGTTATAGGTGAAGGAAGCGGGGATGTTGGGAAATAAAATTAATGGTATTTCAATTGTTCACCGATTGTATATAGGATTCGCTATTCTGACTTTGGTGATTGCAGCGGGTGGCGGGGGCGCTTTTTTGCTCGCTCAAACCGTTAACTCTAGCTTTAATACTTTAACGGAGAACAGCGCGAAAACCCAATTGTTAGCTAACCAAGTGGGTAGCCAGGCTCTGCGAGCCGGTATTCAGTTATTGGGCTTAGAAAACGCCGCCAATCTAGAAGAATTACAGCGAATAAACGGTCAAGCTGAGCAGGCATTAAACTCCTTGGACGGTTTAGTGAGAGAGCTGAATGCCCACGCTGATACCTTCGATATTCAAGGCTTAAAAGAGCAACTTGATGATGTGGAAAGGGTTGAAAATACCTTGGGCGAGCAGGGGCGTGAATTAGCTAACCAGCAAAGCCTTTACCTAGAGCAGGACCAAAAGGTTCGTGATGACTTAAGCCAATTTCTATTTAAGTTGTCGGATATGAAGCGAAGTGTGACCAAAATTGTGTCGCCAGCTGCTGCCGAGGACTCCTACATTGAGGATATCTTGGCGCTGGTAATGGAGCGTTTTGGTTTAATGGAGTTTCTACTTTCTAATATGGTGAATACCCGAGAACCTGATAAAATCGCCGATTTAGTCAAAAAAATCCAATATAATAACAGCGTTTTTAACGATGATTTTTCATCTTTAGTTGACGAAGTGGAGGGGCTGTCCGATCCAAAAATCCAGGGCTTAGTTGCTGAGTTTAATCGCCAGCTAAATCAGCCTACTGGCATTGTGGCGCGCTATATTGCTAGCCAGCAAACCATTGAAAATATCTTTTTACAAACCTCGCAAATCAATCAGCAACTCTCTGGTTTAGATGTGATTGTGACGGAAATTGTTAACCTCGCTAATCGCCAAAGTGCCAGTGCCAGTGAACAAGGTAAATCATTAATTTTACAAGCTCGCTCCATTACTGTGGTGGTAGTTCCCTTGGTGATATTGTTTGCTATTGCCGTTGCCTATTGGTTGGCCAGCTTGATTCGTAAACCTCTAGAACATACTCAGTCACATATTCTGAAATTGGCTGAGGGCGATTACAGTAAGACTATGCAGGGCAAATATTCAGGTGAATTTGCCATTTTGGTGGCAGCGATTAATCGTATGATTGAACAGGCTCGGGATGTATTTAGCCAAATTCAGACTGCTGCTCATCATCTGAGTGAAGTGTCGGATCGCAATAATCAAGCTTCTAGTGTGGTGAAAAGTAAGTTAGACAAACAAACTGCAGAGTTAAGCAGCGTAGCCACTGCGGTAACCGAGATGGAGTCGGCAATTAAAGAGGTGGCCGCCAATACCGAAAGTAGTCGAGAGTTGTCGTTAGCGGTAGAAGGTAATATCGATCAAGGCCAACAGGTGATGAACCAGAATATCGATATGATTGATAGTTTGGATGATGCGCTGCAGAGTACTTCTGGTCAGGTAGATAAGTTAGCCGAGGCCAGCAAGCAAATTGGTTCGATTATTGAAGTCATCGATGGGATTGCTGAAAAGACCAATTTATTGGCCTTGAATGCTGCTATCGAAGCGGCCCGAGCTGGAGAGCAAGGTCGTGGCTTTGCCGTAGTGGCAGATGAAGTGCGCAGTTTAGCTAGCCAAACCACCAAGAGCACCGAATCGGTGAGAGAGATGATCACCACATTACAGCGGGAGTCTAGTCAAGTATTTGATGCGATGGCTGCTAGTCGTGCACAAATGAGTCAGTCGAAAGAGCTGGCAGAGAAATCTCGTGAAGCCATCTTAACGATTCGGAATAACATGACGCAGATGCGAGAAATGACTGACCAAATCAGCGTCGCCGCTCAACAACAGCACCATGTCGCCAGTGATGTTACCCGTAATGTGAACGTTATTGCGGAGGTTGCAGAGGATAACTTTGAGCAAATCGAGCGAGTGGCACAGTCTAGCGAGGCCTTACAGCAACAGGTTATTGACATCGAAGCTATGTTAAAACGCTTTATATTAAAGTAAATTAAGCGGACTTGTCTTCTTCGTATCGGTGTTTACTAGGGTTGGTGTATGTTTAATTTGTCGCGTTTATTGAGTCCTAAAACCGAGCAGTTAGCTGCATTGGATTTAGGCAGTAATAGCTTCCATTTGATTATTGCTGATTGGCAAGATGGTGAGCTAAAAATCCGTGATAAAGTTAAAGAGATGGTGCGCCTAGGTTGGGGCTTGCAAGATGACGGCAGTTTAGATGCTGCCGCTTGGAATCGAGCCCAGGCTTGTTTAGAACGCTTTGGCGAGCGGCTGCGTGAATTTAAACCTGGCAGCGTGCGAGTGGTGGGCACTAAAACCCTACGTAGTATTATTGATTCCGAGGTCTTTCTACAAGCTGCTCAGCAACGTTTAGGCCATCCGGTTGAGGTAATCTCTGGTGAGGAAGAAGCCCGCTTAATCTATCTGGGCGTTGCGCATTATCAAGCGCCGACCAATGGGCCTCGTTTAGTAGTGGATATTGGTGGTGGAAGCACTGAACTGGCCTTAGGCGAAGGCATGGAGCTTAAGCTTAAAGAAAGCCTAGATATGGGTTGTGTGGCGATTACTAAGTTATTTTTTAAAAATGGTCGAGTCAGTAAAAACCGCCTACAGAAGGCCAATTTGTACTGTTGTCAACAACTGTTTCCTGCCGCAGATGACTACCTTGATCATGGTTGGCAAGAATGCCTTGGTGCCTCCGGAACCATTAAAGCTGTCGCCAAGGTGTGCACAGAAAACCAATTTTGTGATGCTGATATTAAGTTATCTGGCTTAGAGGCGATTCTTGATTGTTATCTTGAAGCAGGGGAGTGTGACTTGCCACTTAAAGGACTCTCTGAGGAACGCCAACCGGTGTTTCTTGGCGGTGTGGTTGTGTTACACGCTATTTTTAAAGCCTTGAATATTACCAGCATGCATGCCGCGGAATCGGCTTTACGTGAAGGCTTGTTGTATGAATTGAAAGGGCGTTTAGAGCATACCGATATTCGTCCTAGCAGCGTTCAGCGTTTAGCCGAGCGTTACCATGTGGATGGCCAAATGAGCGAGCGAGTCGGCAACACTTGCCAATTATTGCTTAAGCAGGTCGCTGAATCTTGGGATTTAGATGAACTAGAAACAAGTAAGTTGCTGGCTTGGACTTCTCAGTTGTTTTTAGTCGGGTTAGATGTCGCGCATAGTGACTACCATAAACATGGTGCTTATATTGTCGAAAATGTGGACCTTGCGGGTTTTTCTCGTATCGAACAACAACACTTGGCAGCCTTGGTATTGGCTCATCGTAAGCGTTTTCCCGGAAAACTGTTCCCACTAGACAATAGTGCCTTGTTAAAAGCTTGTTTGGTATTGCGCTTGGCGGTGATATTTAATCGAGGTAAGCTGCGTCAGGCTCTGCCTGAAATACAATTTCGAGCTGCCGAACAGCAAATGAGCTTGTTGCTTGATCAGCAGTGGCTGCAAAGCAATCCATTAACCCGGGCCGATTTAGAGAACGAGCAGCAGTATTTGAGCCAAATTAACTATAACTTAGATATTATCGAGTTGTAGTGCTGTGTTGTTTAGGTATTAGTAGGAATTAAGCGCTCACCATTGTGAGCGCTTTTTTGTTTAGCGGTCGTTGTTGGTCGCGCTTATTTTATGAATAGCTAAGTCCGCGCCGTGGAATTCATCTTCTTCAGATAAACGTAGTCCTGCTACCGCATTCACTGCGCCATAGACGATCCCCCCACCGATTAAGGCAATGACGATACCAACAAGGCTACCAATTAATTGGCTGGTAAACGATACACCACCTAAGCCGCCCAAAGCTTGACTACCAAAAATACCGGCAGCAATACCACCCCAAACACCACATAGGCCGTGCAGTGGCCATACACCGAGTACATCGTCAAGGTTTGAGCGTTGTTGTAGCCAAGTAAATACCCAAACAAATAAGGCGCCGGCGATACCTCCCGTAACCAGTGCTCCCAGTGGATGCATTAGGTCAGAACCCGCGCACACCGCCACTAAGCCTGCTAAGGGACCGTTGTGAACGAAGCCCGGGTCGTTGCGGCCCATCAGTAGCGCCACAATCGTACCACCCACCATAGCCATTAGCGTATTTACCGCGACTAAGCCGCTAATTCCATCCATGGTTTGGGCTGACATAACATTGAAGCCAAACCAACCCACGGTGAGTACCCAAGCGCCTAGTGCGAGAAAAGGAATATTGGAAGGAGCGAAAGCAACACCAGGTTTACGTCCTTTACGTGCGCCTAATATTTTTATCGCAACTAAAGCTAACCAACCGCCCATGGCATGCACCACCACAGAACCTGCAAAGTCGTGAAATGCCGCGCCAAATTGCGCTTCCAACCAAGCCTGAAAGCCGTAATTTCCGTTCCAGATAAGGCCCTCAAAGATCGGATAAACCAGCCCTACGATCAGTGAAGAGGCGATTAGAAAGGGATAGAATTTTCCCCGCTCTGCAATTCCACCAGAGACGATGGCAGGAATAGCAGCGGCAAAGGTCAATAAGAAGAAAAATTTCACTAACTCGTAGCCGTTACCTTGGCTAAGGATTTCGGCGCTGTTAAAGAAGTGACTACCGTAAGCTAAGTAGTAACCCACAATAAAGTAAGCTAAACCAGAAAACGCAAAGTCAGTAATGATCTTTACCAAGGCGTTAACTTGGTTTTTGTGGCGAACCGTTCCGACTTCTAAAAAGGCAAAGCCCGCATGCATTGCCAGAACCATGATTGCGCCCAGCAGAATAAATAAAGTGTTCGCGCTTTGCGACAAAACGTCGATCGCTTCACTAATATTCTCCATTAAAAATACTCCCTAAGTGTTTTCAATTGATTTTTAATGCGCCAAAAGTAAGCAAGGTTTGTGCCTGGGTTGCACCACAAGCTCTCAGTGTGGCACTAAGTTGATGCAGGATAAGGCATTTAACTTAGATTTAACCTCATTTTTACATGGTTTGGTACTAATTTGGTGCGTTTTTAGAGCTAGGTAATTTGTGGCTTTCTCCATTTTGGTGCGTTGTTGTGTGTTTTTGGTGCTTTGTCTTTTAGCCTGGATGGTGGAATATTGAGCTTAATCTGGCTCTGGTCTGGAGCACTAGTCGGTGAGTTCTATACCTACTTAGATTGATATGCGGGTCTATAGTTACAACAACTATTACGGAGGAAGGCTTCATGGAGCAATGGCATGAGCTATATCGGGCTGAAAATTTGCAAGAGGCGGCGTTATTGCAGGGAATGTTGGGTAATATTGGTATCGAAAGCCATATCGATGGACAATATTCGGCGGCGGCTGCAGGTGAGTTACCCATGGAAGTGATTCAAGTCAGTTTAAAAGTCAATCTCTATGCGTGGGAGCGCGCTAAGCTGGCTCTAATAGATTACCAGCGTAATCAAGAGCTTGAATGGACTTGTTTGGAATGCGGGGAAATAAACCCCGGTAGCTTTGATTACTGCTGGTCTTGCCAGTGTGAAACTCCCTCCAAATAAGGGCGCAAAAGCTGCACTTTTTACAGATTAATGGTATGCTTAAATAGTATACAATTAGGTTTTCTAGATAAACCGTTTTACAGAAGGTGTGTTATGGCTATTTCGCAAGTTTCAACGACGACTACTCCGTCTGACTTTTATATGGAGCAGGCTAAAAAGCGTCAGGACGAACAAGCTGAAAAACTGGCTTCAGGCAAACGGATTAATTCTGCCGCCGATGACCCTGCTGGTCTGCAAATAGCGGGGCGTTTAACCAGCGGTATTAATGCCGAGGAAGCTTATAGTAATATCTATCAAAATCAGCTCAGCTTAAACAATATTGAGTCTGCCCAATTACAGGGCACCACTGAGTTATTACAACAGAATCAAGCCTTGGCGGTGCAAAGCGGTAATGGTATTTACAATGCCGATGATATAGCAGCCTTGCAAGCGCAAGTTGATGCTAATACCGCGGCGATTCCTAATGCGGCGGAGTTAGGGGTTGATAGCATTGATTTGAATGATCCTGCCACCGCGCAAGCAGCCCTGCAAGGTGCCCAGCAAACTACCGATGGTGCTCAAGCAGAGCTAGGAGCCTCGAGTAATGCCGCCGAGTCTGCTTATCGCTCAACTCAGGCTGCTATAGAAGCACAAAGTGCAGCACGTTCTCGGATCCTCGATACTAATTATGCTCAGTCAACCTCTCAGCAAGCGCAAAATGATGCTTTGTTGCAAAGTTCCATTCAGTCTTATCAACAGCAGTTGGCAGCAAAGAATATTGATAGACTCATCTAGCTTGTTTTAACGCAATAAAGACGCGGTGGCCTGCTGGTATAGTGGCCACCGTTTTTTTTGTGGAGTTCGTAATGAGTCAATCTATTCATGGACACAAAGTAATGGAACTGATGTTAGCGCAGGGTGGAACTTATACTGCCGCATCATTAGAGCAGTTATTGAATAATACCTTTGGTGAAGCGAGTCGTTATCATACCTGTAGCCACAAGGATATGAATGCCAAACAATTAATCGCTTTGTTGGCGGAACGTGGTAAATTTGTTGAAGCCGAGCAAGGCTTTACTACATGTGAATCAAAAATTTGTTCGCATCATTAATTACCAAGTGGGCTAAATGGCCCCTATGCTCTTTTTAAACCTTAAATAAATCTAAGAATCGAATCAGCCAGAGTGTTATGCTCTGGCTTTTTTATAGCTTGTTAGAAATTATTAAGTAAGAGAGTTAGCCAATGGATATGTTGTCGGCAGCAGTGATGTTGTTTTTAATCATGGACCCACTAGGTAATTTGCCGGTATTCCTTAGCATGGTGAAGCATCTAGAGCCTAAGCGTAGACGTATTGTATTGTTGCGTGAATTGGTATTTGCTTTGGTGGTAATGCTTTCTTTCTTATTTGCCGGAGAGCAAATCCTCGGCTTTTTAAATTTACGTCAAGAGGCGGTGAGTATCGCTGGTGGTGTCATTTTATTTTTGATTGCCCTTAGAATGATTTTCCCTCAACCGGGAGGGGTGGCTGGCTTGGCTGCGGGTGAAGAACCTTTCTTGGTGCCAATGGCTATCCCGATGATTGCTGGTCCCTCAATATTGGCTTCGTTAATGCTGCTGGCTAATCAGGACGGCAGCCGCATGTTGGATTGGTCTTTAGCCTTATTAATGGCTTGGGGGATCAGCGTGGTGATTTTCCTCTTTAGCGGTGTTTTATTGCGCTTGCTGGGGGAAAAAGGCCTCAAGGCAATGGAGCGTTTGATGGGCATGTTGTTGATTATGTTATCGGTGCAAATGTTTCTTGATGGGATTGCTGACTACTGGCTTTCCCTGTAGTCCGCAATCTGGCTAGTTGGGGAGCGAACTCCTAAGCTAAACCGCTTGTTATCGCCACGTAATACCAAGCGGGGACATTGAATCAGTTGACCATGGGTAGCGAATGGCGAGATTTATGGCTGCACAAAGAAGGCTCAAGCAGCAATAAGCAAAGTGGATAAGCCTTAGGTTTGTTTTTCTGACATGCGCTTATGAATCTGCCACATCGCAAAAAAACCAAAGATTAAAATTTGTAATTTATCGCCTTTTCTTAATACGCCTGCTTGTTGTAGGGTGCCAACAATGGCAAACAACTGCACCGTATGTAATAGCAGAAGAAAGCCGCCGACTAGCGGTAAGATCCAGTTATACGGAGCGACAAAAATAACTGGGCTGAGTAACATGGCTAGCCACATGGCGGCCATAAAGGTTTTTCCTAGCTTAATAAACATCGTGCTTAACTCTTTTATTCAACTTGATATAAACGGTAATTAACCTGGCCGGCTTGTTTTTGTTTGATGCAATGCCAATTACTGGGTAAGGAGGGGGCACCGCCTTCGCTTTCAAACTCCAGATAAACCAAGCTATCCGACTTAAGCCAGCCGTTATTGTTTAATAACTCGCAACTGGGCTGTAGCAAGTTTTTGCGAAAAGGCGGATCGATAAATACTACATCGTAGGCTTCGCCGGGGCGCTGGTTTAAAAACTGCAAGGCGTCTTGATTGATGAGCTTGGCTTGCTCGCTAGACAGCTCCAATAGGTGTAAGTTGGTTTTTAACTGTTTGGCTGCCGCGGCATCTTTTTCAACAAAGGTGGTAAACGCAGCAAAGCGTGATAAGGCTTCAAAACCTAAGCCGCCACTGCCGGCAAATAAATCTAAGCAATGACTCTGGTTGAGGTAAGGATTTAACCAGTTAAAGACGGTTTCTTTTACGCGATCCGTGGTGGGTCGTAGTCCTTCACTATTCAATACCTTGAGTTTTCTGCCACGCCATTGACCGGCAATAATCCTAATTTGACCACTGCCTTTACGGGGGGGGGTCGTTTGATTTGTATGTTTTCTTGCGGAAAGCCGTGCCATTTACTTAGACCATTGAGAAACTATGTTAATATTCGAGCAATATTGACTGGACGTGGGCATTGTAACAGCCAACGTCGTTTACTGGTAAAAGGTTTTGCAGTAATGGCAAAAAAGAAGGGCCTATTTTCTTGGTTTGGCCGAAATAAAAACAACGAACAGCAACAATCTAATGATTCTTCCGATCAACACTTCACCGAACAGCAGGCACAGGACTTAGCTCAGCAGCAAGCCGAGCGTGAAGCGCAAGCCGAGCGTGAAGCGCAAGCTGAACGAGAAGCCCAAGCTGAGCGAGAAGCCCAAGCTGAGCGAGAAGCGCAAGCCGAGCGTGAAGCGCAAGCCGAACGAGAAGCGCAAGCCGAGCGTGAAGCGCAAGCTGAACGAGAAGCCCAAGCTGAGCGAGAAGCGCAAGCCGAGCGTGAAGCGCAAGCTGAGTCTGAAACACGAGAGAGTTCTGTCGTGGCAGAACCTGTGAAAAAAATGGGTTTATTTGCTCGTTTGCGAGCCGGTTTACGCCGAACTCGACAAAACTTAGGTTGGGGCTTTTTCTCGTTATTTAAAGGACGGAAGATCGATGATGAGCTGTTTGAAGAGTTAGAAGAACAACTGCTGGTGGCCGATGTGGGTGTGGATACCACGTTGAAAATTATCGAACAACTAAGCAGCCATGTGAAGCGCAGGGAGCTTAAAGACGGTGAAGCACTTTATCAACAGCTTAAGTTAGACATGGGTAGCATGTTGAAACAGGTTGAAGCCCCTTTAGATGTAAGCCGTAGCGAAGGGCCGTTTGTTATTTTAATGGTGGGGGTAAATGGGGTGGGTAAAACCACCACCATTGGCAAGCTTGCCAAACAGTATCAAAGCCAAGGTAAGTCGGTGATGTTAGCCGCAGGTGATACCTTTAGAGCTGCGGCGGTGGAACAGTTGCAAGTATGGGGTGAACGCAATCAAATTTCGGTGGTGGCTCAGCATACTGGCGCAGATAGCGCCTCGGTAATTTTTGATGCATTTCAAGCAGCTAAGTCACGAAATGTTGATGTATTGATTGCTGATACCGCGGGACGCTTGCAGAATAAAGCGCACTTAATGGAAGAGCTGAAGAAAATTGTTCGAGTTATGAAGAAGTTGGACGATGCGGCTCCTCATGAAGTGATGCTAACCATTGACGCTAGTACCGGACAAAATGCCATTAGTCAGGCAAACTTGTTTAATCAAGCTGTAGGGCTGAGTGGTTTAACCCTAACTAAACTTGACGGCACGGCTAAGGGCGGGGTGATTTTTGCTCTGGCTGATAAGTTTGCCTTGCCAATTCGTTACATTGGCGTGGGTGAGGGAATTGATGATTTACGCGAGTTTGAAGCTCAAGTCTTCGTCGATGCCTTGTTTAGTCAGGAAGAGAGTGACGAAGCGTAGTTAAGTAAATGCACTAGCCAGAAAGGTCGATGAATGATCCGTTTTGAACAAGTGAGTAAGGTTTATCCTGGTAGCCAACGCGCATTACAAAAAGTGTCGTTTCAACTTGCCCATGGAAAAATGGCGTTTTTAACTGGCCATTCTGGCGCAGGCAAGAGTACCTTGCTTAAACTGATTACCGCTATGGAGCGTCCTAGTGATGGCAAGGTATGGGTGAATGGTGACGACATCAGCAGAATTGGCCACCGCAAAATACCTTACCTACGTCGTCAAATGGGGGTGATCTTCCAAGACCATAAATTGCTGATGGATCGTACGGTGTTCGATAACGTGGCTTTGCCCTTAGTGATTGAAGGTTACAGCATGCACAACATTAAACGTCGAGTTGCAGCTGCCTTAGATAAGGTGGGCTTGCTCGACAAAGCTAAGTGTACACCGGTGAGCCTATCTGGTGGTGAACAGCAGCGGGTGGGGATTGCTCGGGCGGTGGTAAATAAGCCGTCTATTTTAATTGCCGATGAGCCAACGGGTAATCTTGATCCAGCCCTGTCCTTAGAAATTTTCCGCCTGTTTGAAGAATTTAACCGAGTGGGGGTAGCGGTGCTCATCGCTAGCCATGACTTGAGCCTGATTGCTAAAATGCATTACCAACGCTTGGTATTAAACAATGGCCAGCTGCTAGACACAGCGATTCAGGCGCAGGAGGCACAATAATGGTGGGAGCCAAGCCGCAACTAAAAGTGGGTTTAGCGGTGCGTTTTATGATGTTTTGGGTGCGCCATTTACAGCAGTGCATTGCCAGCCTTGGTGAGTTATGGCGTACGCCAGCCAGTTCCTTATTAACCATTGCGGTGATTGGCGTGTGTTTAGCTCTACCATCGAGCTTTTATTTGGCGACCAAGAATATTCAACAACTCACCAACTATTGGAAGAGTGATAGCCAAATTAGTTTGTTCCTCAAGCAAGACATCACCCCGCAGCAACGTGACGCCCTGCAGCAGAATGTTGCCAGTATGGAGCAAGTGGCCAGCGTTGAGTTGGTGACCAAGCAACAAGGGCTAGCAGAATTTCAACAGGCCAGCGGCTTTGAAGATGTGCTTGATTTGTTGCCGGAGAACCCCTTACCCGATGTATTGTTGGTAAAACCCAGTGCTGATTTTAACAGTGCGGATGCCGCTAAGATTTTGCTGGAAAGTTTGCAGCAACATCGTTTGGTGGAAGAAGGCCGCTTAGACGTTGAATGGCTGGAACGCTTAGATACCATGGTGTCGATGTTTCAACAGGCCGCCTGGTTGCTTATTTTGTTATTGCTGACCGCAGTGGCGTTAATTATTAGTAATACTCTGCGCTTAAATATTCTTAACCGCCGCAACGAAATTGAAGTGATGAAACTGGTTGGAGCGACCGATGCCTTTATTCAGCGCCCGTTTCTGTATACCGGTTTTTGGTTTGGTATTGTTGGTGGACTCATCGCTTGGGTATTGGGCAATATCCTGCTGATCTGGACTGAATACGCTTTGCAACAAGTGGGCTTATTGTATCAGCAGGAGATTTACTTAGCGGGTTTAGATTTTCAAGAATTTGCTTTGTTGATGCTATTTGCTACCTTGCTGGGCTTAGTTGCCTCATGGTTTTCGGTACATCGCCATATTAAGGAAATTGAGCCCAGCTAGTGATTTAGTCGGGAGCGAGTTTTCGCTTCCACGCTTCACTCTTCCAACGGCGCCAGTTAATTTGGCTGCGGATGAATTCATCCAGCACCCCCGCTAATAAAATGGCATATAGGCCGAGTCCCCAATAAATACCTAACAGATAAGCTAAGGGCACCGAAAATAGCCAAGTTACCGCAATCGCGCTGCTAGTAACATAAATGGCATCACCGCAACCTCGTAATACATTACCGCTGATGATATTTACCGCACGGCAGGGTTCGTTAATACTGTGAATCAGGCATACTATTACCCCCAAGCTAAGCACCTCTGGGTTATCAGTGAAGATCCCTAGTAGCGGTTGATGAAATAGATAAATCAGGCTGGCCACTACCGCTACTGCACTTAGCCCCCAGCGCAGTCCTTGACGCATTTGTTGGTGACATCTTTCAAACTTACCTGCCCCGGCCAATTGGGTGACCAACATGGTATTGGCCACCCCTAAGGCAATTAATAACATGGTGCAATAAACGTAAACATTTAAAGCATAAATACGAATGGTGATGGCTGCTTCACCCAGTTGCACAATCATTAGATTCATCACCATGACAAAGCTCTGATAAGAGAAGGGCTCTAGGGCTGAAGGCACGGCAATTTTAAGGATGGGGGCCAAGGTTTTGGCTGGTTGTTTTATTGCGTCTAGCAGCGGCAATCGTACTTTTATGAGTAGCAATACCACTAATAGGTTGAAGCTTAAACTTAATACCCAAGCAATTAAGCTAGAAATTGCCACGCCAGTCACACCTAAGGGAGTTACGCCAAACCAGCCCAACACTAATACCCCATTGCCGATGATATTGCTGACTAACATCACTGCCGCCGATAGAGTATTCCATTGTGATTGCCCATAGCTGTTACAGATATTGGCTAGGGTCATTCTTAAGCCCATAAAGCCAATCGCAGAACCGGCAATAATTAGGTATTCAGTGGCCATTGCATGCATGCTGGCGGGTAGGCTCATCCAGCGACCAATATTGCTAGCTTGGCTGAGGAAAAACAGCCCGCAAAGTAGCCCGGTAATCAGGCTTAATATAACTAAACCGGCTAATATCAGGTTGGCGCGTGAGTAGTTTTGTTTGCCCATGTATTGCGAGGCGAGGCTCGCTCCCGCAATGCCAGTGGCAGCGAAAAAGACAATAGCCATAGAAAACCACGGCATCACCGCACCCACCGATGCGGCAGCTTGATCAGAGACTTGACTAAGAAATAAGGCGTCTAGCACCGGTACCGACATGTTCAAGGCGAATTCGCCAAATATCGGTAAGGCCATGCCAAATAGGCCCTTTTCTAAGGTTTTACTTTGAGGAGATGACGACATGCTGACCACGAGCTAGCAGAAAAGAGCACTTATAGTAGGCACTTCATGACACCCAATCTTTTATGTAAATTATTTTTTATTTAATGAAAATCAGCTTAATTGTCGACAAATTAACCAATGCACATTGGGTAACCAAACTTCTGTTTGAAAGTTTAAGAGGTACTGGAACACTCAACTGAAGCGATTAGCAAGCCGCTTGTTAGACATGCCAAAGACCACATCGATAGTCGCTGTGGTTTCGGCTATTACTTGAGGAAATCACTATTATGCGGCAACTTTAATGCTGTCACCTTCAACTTTGACTTTATACGTCGCAATGCTAACGTTCTCGTCATCAAGGCAGCGCCCAGTGGCGAGGCTAAAGCGTTGCTTATACAGTGGCGAGGCTACCATTAACTCGCCTTGGTAATCACCTATGATGCCACGTGACAGCATATTCACTTTACCAAAGGGGCAATAGTTACTTAAAGCAAATACTTGGTCACTTAGGCCCTCCCAAAAGATGGCTATTTGTTGACCTTTGACTAAGGCGCAAACGCCAGTTCCAGGGCTGAGCTGCGATTTTAGACAAACTTCAGTCCAAGTTTCAGGGGCTAGTTCACTCATCATTACTCTCCTTGTTAGCGAGCTGCTACTATTTCAATGCTATTAATGCGTTCTTCTTCGGTGGCGGGACGACGCTGACCACGTTCTCGTACATATTGCAGGTTGTTGTCTGGTTCGTTTGCGTTAATAAACTGGCGGAAGCGTTGTAGTTTCTTTTGATCATTAATGGTAGTTTTCCATTCACATTGATAGTTTTCAACAACGTGGTTCATGCCAGCTTCCAGCTCCTCGCAGATCCCCAGTTTGTCTTCGATAACCACTTGCTTCAGGTAAGCTAATCCGCCTTCAAGGTTTTCTAGCCATACCGAGGTTCGTTGTAAGCGATCGGCGGTTCGTACATAGAACAATAATACGCGGTCGATGTAGCGCATTAAGGTGACATCGTCTAAGTCAGTAGCAAATAAATCGGCGTGTCGAGGGCGCATACCACCATTACCACAAACATACAGGCCCCAACCGCCCTCTGTTGCAATAACACCAATATCTTTACTCTGTGCTTCTGCGCACTCACGAGTACACCCTGACACACCAAACTTAATTTTGTGTGGAGCGCGTAGTCCCTTGTAACGGTTTTCCAAGAGGATTGCCATGCCAACACTGTCCTGCACGCCATAGCGGCACCAAGTAGATCCGACACAGGATTTTACCGTTCGTAAGGATTTTCCGTAGGCATGTCCGGTTTCGAAACCGGCATCAATCAACTTGGCCCAAATTGGTGGCAGCTGGTGTAGTTGGGCGCCAAATAAGTCAACCCGCTGACCTCCGGTAATTTTGGTATAAAGGTCGAATTCCTTGGCTACTTGGCCTAATACAATAAGCTTATCAGGAGTGATTTCGCCCCCTGCAATCCGTGGTACTACCGAATAGGTACCATCTTTTTGCATATTACCTAGGAAGATGTCGTTAGTATCTTGTAGGGCAATATGCTCATCTTTAAGAATATAGTCATTCCAGAAGGTGGCCAAGATAGAACCAATAGCCGGCTTACAGATTTCGCAGCCGTGGCCTTTACCGTGCTCTTTTATGAGCTGTTCAAAGGTTTTGATTTTCTTCACTCGCACAATATCGGCTAATTCGGCGCGAGAGTAGGCGAAGTGTTCGCAAATATCATTGCTCACTTCAATCCCGAGGTTTTCCAACTCGGCATGCATGACTTGCACCGCTAAGGCGCTACAACCGCCACAGCCGGTGGCTGCGCCGGTAGTGGCTTTAATGTCGACCATACTGGTGGCTCCGTCGCGCACCGCTTGACAAATTTGCCCCTTGGTCACGTCGTAACAAGAACAAATCTGGGCGCTGTCGGGAAGGGCATCGACTCCCATGCTACTAGCTGCACCTTCTTCACTAGAAGGTACTAATAAGTATTCGGGAGCAACCGGTAGCGGCATGTTATTTAAGAATAATTGCAACCAGTTGCCGTAATCCTCGGCGTCGCCGATGAGTACTGCACCAAGCAAACGGTCTCCAGCTGCGTTGGTGACCACTTTTTTGTAAACTTGGCGTGCTTCGTCGCTTAAACTGTAACTTAAAGCTCCTTCGCTGTTGGCATGGGCATCCCCAATACTGGCTACGTCTACGCCCATTAATTTTAATTTGGTGCTCATGTCGGCGCCAGTGAATTGTTTCGTTTGCTCTCCAGCGATGTGGTCTACCGCTACTTTAGCCATACTGTAACCGGGGGCTACCAAACCAAAAATTTTGTCTTCCCATAAGGCACATTCGCCAATGGCGTAGATATCAGGGTTAGAGGTTTGACATTGGTTATTAATGACAATACCGCCACGAGGCCCAAGTGTTAGGCCACTCTCTCGAGCGAGTTGATCCTGCGGTCTAATTCCCGCAGAGAACAAAATCATATCAGTATCCAAACTGCTGCCATCGGCAAAGTTCATGCGGTAGCGGGTGTTGTCTCCAGCGACAATTTCTTGGGTATTTTTCTCAGTATGTACTTGTACACCCAATTCTTCGATTTTACTGCGTAGTATCGCGCCGCCGCCGTCACAGACTTGTACTGCCATTAGGCGCGGGGCAAATTCAACCACATGGGTTTGCATGCCTAAATCTTTTAAGGCTTTGGCGGCTTCCAAGCCGAGTAATCCCCCACCTACAACCACGCCTATTTTTGAGTTTTCGGCAGATTTAGTCATAGCTTCTAAATCTTCAATGGTGCGATAAACTAAAATATTTTCTTTGGCGCTTTGATCCTCTGGGCGTGGAATCGGTGGTACAAACGGATAGGAGCCGGTGGCAAGCACCAGTTTGTCGTAGTGTTCGCGTCGCCCACTGGCTGTAACCACCAGTTTCTCCTGCGGTAGGATCTCCAGTACTTTATCATTTACAAAATACTGAACGCCATGTTCGTCGTAGTATTCAGCAGAGGCCATCATTAAGTCATCGGCGGTTTTGCCCGAGAAGTAGCTAGAAAGCTGAACCCTATCGTAGGCCAAGCGGGACTCTTCACTAAAGGTGGTGACCTTAACTTGAGTTAATTTGTCTTGTTGAATGAGTTGGTCAATGAAATGGTGACCCACCATGCCATTGCCAATAACTATAATACGTTCCATGTATTCTCTCCTAGGCGCTTAGCGCTGCGCTATTATTTACTTCAAACTGTTGCTGGGTACTTAAGTGACTTAACCAGTCGAGTTGCTCGCGCAGCGAGACCACTTCACCAATTACAATTAATGTAGGGGACTGCAATTGATGCTCACTGGCGAGCTTAGGTAACTGGTGTAATTGGCCACTAAGCACGCGTTGGTCGCTTTGGCTGCCTTTTTCGATGAGGGCGGCCGGGGTGGCGCCATTCTTACCAAAGCGTTGTAGTTGTTGGCTAATCTCCGGCAAATTACTTAAACCCATGTAAAATACCAAGGTGTGATCGAGTTGGGCTAACTGGGCCCAATCAATATCGAGTTTGCCATCTTGTTTATGACCAGTAATAAAGCTACAGCCGGTAGCCAGTCCTCGGTGGGTAAGGGGGATCCCAGCATAGCTAGTGCAGCCTGATGCTGCGGTAATACCGGGAATTACCCGTGCGGGTATTTGGTGCTGATGTAATATTTGTAATTCTTCGCTACCTCGGCCAAATACAAAAGGGTCACCCCCTTTAAGCCGACAGATGCGTAAACCTTGTTTGGCTTTATCAACCATGAATAAATTGAGCTGTTGTTGAGGGATGCAATGATTAGCTTTAGCTTTTCCCACGTAAATCGACTTAGTGCCTGCGGGGATCAACGCCAAGATCTCTGGGCTTACCAAGCGGTCGTATAGCACTAAATCAGCCTGTTCGATGCTGCGTAAAGCCTTTAGGGTTAACAGTTCTGGGTCACCTGGACCTGCTCCAACGAGATCCACTATTGCAGCATTTGATGGTCGTAAAGGGTGATTTTGGGCTGCTTGGCCAATTCTTTGTATGCTCATTTGAAACTCTTGCAGTAACTTATGCCAAACTTAACGCAATCATGGTGCCACTCGCCGAAAAAGCCGCCAAACTTGATTTAAATTATTTTTTATCAACTGCTTAGGTAATTATTGTTATTTTTAATGTGGTTTAAGGGAATTACTCCTTAAGGGATAAATTGCACCTGTTTGGTAAAAATGCGCACCTTGAGTGTGCTAAAAACTGTGAACTATATTCAAGTTATGGGTTCATATATAAGGTGTGTTGTGAACTGGGCTGGATGGCTTGCTACGAGAGATTTAGGGGTTAGATCTTGCTCATTGGCTATGCTAGACTCAGCGACTAGGTAATTTTTAGAGGTTGATATGGATCAAGTAAATGCATCTATGGCGTTAGTCCCGCAAGGGAGCATTGAAGCCTATATTCAATCAGTTAATCGGGTTGAGATGCTCACCCCTGAGCGTGAGAAAGAGCTTGCCACTCGTTTACACGATGAGGGTGATTTAAGCGCAGCTCGTGAACTCGTTATGTCACATTTGCGTTTTGTTGTGCATGTGGCGAAAAACTATGCCGGTTATGGCTTGCCTCAGGCCGATTTAATTCAAGAAGGCAACGTTGGATTAATGAAAGCGGTGAAACGCTTCGACCCAAGTGTGGGTGTGCGTTTGGTTTCTTTTGCTGTGCATTGGATCAAAGCTGAGATCCACGAATACGTATTACGTAATTGGCGCATGGTAAAAATTGCTACGACTAAAGCACAACGTAAATTGTTCTTTAATTTGCGGAAATCGAAAAAACGTTTGGGTTGGTTTAGTCAAGATGAAGTCAATATGGTGGCAGAAAATCTTGGCGTAAGCACTAAAGACGTGATGGAAATGGAATCGCGTATGAGTGCTCAGGATCAAGCTTTTGATCTAGCTTCCGATGACGACGAACGTGAGGGCAGCTTTGCGCCAATCCAATACTTAGAGGATAAGTCTTCTGATGTCGCCCAGTATGTTGAAAAAGAAAACTGGGAAGTGGCAGCAGCCAATCGTTTGCGCGCGGCGCTGGCGACTTTGGATCAGCGTAATGCCCACATCGTACAACGTCGTTGGTTGGATGAAGATAAGGCCACTTTGCAAGAGTTGGCTGATCATTATCAAGTGTCTGCAGAGCGGATTAGGCAGTTAGAGAAAAATGCCATGAAGAAGCTAAAAGCGGCCATGGAATAAAACTTTTTAAAAACCTCGCCTTGCGAGGTTTTTTTATATTCAAATTTATTACTTGCTTGTGTTAAATTTGCACAAATTTAGCAATGCGTGGTCTGACATGGACGCTCCTTTCGAACTCTCTAAAGTAAACTTTGTCATTGACGGTGATGGTCATAAAACCGCCGCTATTTTACCCATTGAGCTTTACCAGCAATTGCTCTCCCTACGCGAATTAGTCGTAGAAAGCGGTGCTCAAAGTATTTCTGCTGAATATAGCTTTAGCGTGAAACAAGCGGTGGCGAATGGTTATCCCACTGGCGCAAAAAACAAACCCGGTTTTATGGTAGTGAAAGGTTCTACCGCCAATGGCGGGGGGGCCGAGTCTTTACGCCCAGCCGTACTGGCTTTGCGCGAGCAATTATTAGCTGAACATGTATTGTGTCGTCAAGGAGATTGCTATGAATTCATGCGTGATTACCAGTTTTCCAGCCCCAGCTCTGCAGCCTGTTTAATTGCGGGCAACGCTCGCAGTGGCTTAGATGCTTGGTTAGACAAGTGGGGCCGAAGTTTGAAAGACCGTGGTTACGGAAAGAAACGTTAAGTAGTTAAGCGAAAATAAAAAGAGCGCCGAGGCGCTCTTTTTTGATTGTTGCCCCTATGCTAAGCAAGTAAACGCAAAGGATCTACGGCTTCAAGGCCCAAGGCTTCAGCCACTTCTGGGCGAGTGAGTTTTCCATGCATCACGTTAAGACCATTGCGGAGGTGTTCATCATCTAACAGTGCTTGTTTATAACCCTTGTTCGCCAGTGTTATGATGTAAGGCAAGGTAGCATTGTTAAGCGCCATGGTAGACGTTCGCGCTACACCACCCGGCATGTTGGCCACGCAGTAGTGAACCACGTCATCGACAATGTAAATCGGATCTTGGTGAGTGGTGGCCTTCGAGGTTTCAGCACAACCGCCTTGGTCGATGGCAACATCAACAATTGCGCTACCACTCTTCATTTTTTTCACCATGTCTTTGGTGATCAGTTTCGGCGCCGCAGCACCGGGCAATAATACCCCGCCAATCACTAAGTCGGCATCGAGTACGTATTGTTCTACACTGGCGGCAGTTGAATACACGGTTTTTAACTGGCCGTTAAATTCAGCATCGATGCTACGTAGCACATCGATGTTGCGGTCCAGAATCACTACATCGGCCCCCATACCAACTGCCATTTGTGCGGCATTTCGTCCCACCATACCACCACCCACAATAGTCACTTTGGCGGGTGCAACGCCGGGAACGCCGCCTAATAGTAAGCCTCGACCACCTTTGGATTTTTCTAGGGCCAATGCGCCAGCTTGAATCGCCATCCGACCCGCTACTTCCGACATCGGAGCTAACAAAGGTAAACCACCACGTGGGCTAGTGACCGTTTCATAGGCTACACATACTGCACCGGATTTGAGTAAGTCTTGAGTTTGTTCTGGATCTGGGGCCAGGTGTAAGTAGGTAAACAGTAGTTGGTCTTTACGCAACATGGCGCGCTCTACCGCTTGAGGCTCTTTCACTTTGACAATCATATCTGCTGTTGCAAACACATCGGCAGCACTGTTGGCAATGCTGGCGCCTGCGCTTTGATAGTCTTGGTCACTGAAGCCAATGCCAGCTCCGGCTTGGGTTTCAACTATGACCTTATGACCAAGCTGAACTAGTTCATTGACACTGGCTGGTGTCATTCCCACACGATATTCGTGATTTTTTATTTCCTTTGGTACACCGATCAACATAGCGATTAACTCCTTTTAAAATATATGTGATGGTCATATATGTCGCTTCTTTCTTTAACATATAGTCAAATTAACTAAGTGTGCAACAGTTTTTTAGCGTATGAGTCTGTGTTGTTTTTGGCGTTTCGGTAGGATATGTTGTGCTCCTGTTAAGAGTTAAAACAAAGTTATGGGAAAAGCGCAAATCATGCAGCAAAATATTTTGAATCAGGTCTTAAACGATATCGACCAATTTAACCTTAATGACCCTAATCGACAGTTTGATGAGTTGGGAGAGGTACATCCTAAAGAATTTTTGTATGGGAAGCGGATGTCGAATTGTTTGCATGATTTTATGTTGTCGCCACCCGCCGAGCTACAAATTGCCGCGCGAGCACAACATATTGGTCGCTGGTTATCGCCCCGTTCAGATTACCCCGAAGGGCGCGCAGGTTATTTAAAGTGGCGTAAAGATTTAGCTAACAAGCATGCCGATCTGTGTGCCGATATTATGCGTAAACATCAACTCGATGAACTGAAGATTGAAGCGACTTGTAGTTTATTGCGTAAAGAGAAGCTGAAAAGGAATCCGCTGACCCAAGCTTTAGAAGACGTGATTTGTTTGGTTTTTCTTAAATATTACTTTCTTGAATTTGCCAATAAACATGAGCAACAGAAGGTGATTAGTATCGTTCAAAAAACCTGGGCTAAAATGTCAGACGAAGGGCATAAAGCCGCTTTAGAGCTGGAATTACCCCCTCCTGCATTACGTTTAGTGGAACAGGCTCTTGCTTAAGCTTGTAAGCTGAACAAAACATAATAGTGTGTTAGAATTCGCCACGTTTTTTTAGTTGATTAGGCGTATCTAATGAGAAGAGATCTAGCATTTCGTTTTTCCCGCGTCACTGAAGCTGCTGCTTTAGCTGGTTATAAGTGGTTGGGGCGTGGCGATAAAAATGTAGCAGACAACGCAGCAGTGGAAGCGATGCGTATTATGCTAAATGACATGGATATCGATGGCGAAGTCGTGATTGGCGAAGGCGAGATTGATGATGCGCCGATGCTATATATTGGTGAGCATGTGGGTACTGGTGGCGAAGCCGTTGATATTGCGGTAGACCCTATCGAAGGGACACGTATGACTGCCATGGGACAAAACAACGCCGTAGCCGTGCTCGCTGTTGGTGAAAAAGGCGCATTCTTACGTGCCCCAGACATGTATATGGAAAAGCTAGTGGTGGGGCCAAATGCTAAAGGCTGCATCGATTTAAGCCTATCCCTTGAGCACAACATTAAACAAACGGCTGCCGCTTTAGGTAAAGCGCTTTGCGACATGACCGTGATTACTCTAGCTAAGCCGCGCCATGATGCGGTGATTGCCGAAATGCAAAAGCTCGGCGTTCGAGTCTTTGCTATTCCAGATGGTGATGTTGCGGCTTCAGTTTTAGCCTGTATGCCATTGTCTGAAGTCGACATGATGTATTGTGTTGGTGGAGCGCCTGAAGGGGTAATTTCGGCGGCAGTGATCCGCGCCCTAGGAGGTGACATGCAAGGGCGCTTAATTCCGCGTAATCAAGTGAAAGAAGATAACGCCGAGAACCAGCGCATTGCGGCTGAAGAGATTCGTCGTTGTGAAGAGCAAAATATTCAAGTTAACAGTGTTCTTCAACTACATGACTTGGCGAAGAATGATAATGTCATTTTTTCGGCAACCGGTATTACCAAGGGTGACTTGTTAGAAGGCATTAACCGAAAGGACAATATTGCTACCACAGAAACTCTGTTGGTTCGCGGCAAAACTCGCACCATTCGTAAGATTCAATCTACCCATTATTTAGATAGAAAGAATGACGAATTAAAAGCCATTATCTTATAAGTGATTACTCACCACTAAAGCCAGAGCTTGCTCTGGCTTTTTTATAGCTCAAATATTTGCTGGTTGTTTAAGCCTAAGTGGTGGTAGAAGCTTAAAGTGGCAGGTAAGTTACTAACAGGAAAGACTAAGCGCTGTAATTGGCGCTGTACCGATAACTGTAGTAGCTGTTGAAACATATATAAGCCGATCCCCCGCCGGCGAGTAATATCTCGCACCTCAAAGCGCCGAATCGTTAACTGTGGAGAGTGACTTTCTACCACACAATAGGCGACTACCCTTTGATTAAATATACAGTAATATAGCTGCCCACTCTTTAGCCATTGTTGCCATTGCCGTTCACTCACAGAGGTGGATATTTTGCTGAGATCGCCAGCATACTGGGGCCAAGCTGTGGCCGCTTGAAAAGATAAACGCATGACTTATTACTCGTTGGTCAAGAGACGTCTGAAAGAGGTGTTTCAGTGATTTGTTCGATGTCTAAGCTATGCCAATCCTTAAGAAATGCCCGTGACTCTTGATGGATTACTCGTAGCGCGCTTTTTAGTTGCTCATTGAGTGAATCTAAGTCTTGGTTGGCCAGTTGGTTCAAGGTATAACTTAAATCATAAATTAAGGGACTTAAATCAAATAGGTTATTTGGCTGAATGTTCCGTTTGTGATTAGGCTGCTTTTGGCGTTTTTGCCAGGTGCTAAAGGTGACTAAAAAAAGATGAATTAATTGCCGAGATTCTCGACAGTCTAGGCATGATTGGCGTACCCACCAAGGCGCAGTTCCTTTGATAAATGCAATACACTCACTCACTACATTATTGACGTAGTTATCATCAACATAGTTGGGAACGGATTGAAGTTTCATAAACCAAGTGTTTGATTAAAATGTGAATTTAGATTACACATTTTGTCGCGGCAAACCAATACTTTTCATCACACAATAGCAGGATATCACTAAGTTATTTTGTGACGAATCAAGCTAGGAAAGTTAACTATTTGATTGTAGAGAGAAAGTAAAAATCTTCATTTATGGCATTTAAGTAGAGCAAAATATGATATCTGTCAACTATTGATGGTTTGCTTATTGTTTATGTACTATGGCTTTGTAACAATTCCGCGTTAATTGATCGATTTATTATGAGCTTATCGCCATATCCTTGATTTTTTTTGATGCAAAAGCAGGCGAGTAGAGCGTTCTGAGTTATGGATAACATAGGGGCTTCGAGTGCCTAAGCGAGCAGCTAAAGTAGAGGGTTTTACCTTAATCGAGTTAATGATTGCCGTGGCTATCTTAGTTATTTTATTAGTGGTTGCGGTGCCTTCGTTACAGAGCTTTATTCAAGAGAATAAACAGAAAGTGACGCGAGACTTGCTAGCGAATAGTTTGATGGTGGCTCAGCAAGAAGCCATTCGCAGTAATTTATCCACTTATGTTTGTCCTACCTCCAGCGGTACCAGCTGTGAAGCCGCATGGGGAGCAAATATCGGCTGGTTGGTATTTCGTGATGACGATCGTAACGCTACCTTGAGCGACCCTTCGCAGATTATTGCTAGCTACCCTAAATCTAAAGCCGCCAAGATTAACTTCAGCGCCACTGGTAGCTCTAGTCCTTTGTTACGTTTTTTTCCTACAGGTCATGCCTTAGCTGGAGTGCTCACGGTATGTGCCCCCTCCAATGACTACCAAGACCAACGAATTTCAGTGACCCGCATGGGGAGGATTGAGTATGCTGCGCCATCCAATAATTACTGCCCATAAGCAGCAGGGTTTTACCTTAATCGAGTTACTCATCGCCGTGGTGATTGTGTCGATTGGTTTGTTAGGCCACGCGGCCTTACAAATTCGGTCGGTGAATACCGCTCAGCAGGCACGTTTTGCCCAAACTGCTAATGTGGCCATGCTAGACATTGTGCAGCGCTTTAGCAGCATGCCGCAGGCCGCACTCGATGGTGAGTATGATGCCAGTAACTTAAGTGATGGTGTTGCGCCAACTTCAAGTAAAGACTGTGAATCTGACACTTGTAGTCGTTCAGAGCTGGCCGAATTTGAAATCAGTAATTGGTTTAGTAGCCATAAAGAGTACATACCACAGCTGCGTTTTTCGATTGCCCATAATGCTAATTTGGTCACCTTGACCATGACCTGGGATGCCCATTTATCGGGCTCGGGGGTGGCAAATTGCAATAACGATAACAGCGGTGCCAAGCACCAATGTAGTGAGGTTTCGGTATGGCTAAGATAACTAAGCAGCAAGGTTTTGGCTTAGTCGAATTGATGATTGCCCTTATGTTGTCACTGGTGGTGGTGGCGGGTTTATATGCGGCTTTTATTGGTGACCAGAAAAGCTATGAACTGACGCGAGCCAGCCATTTGCTGGTGAATAAGAATCGCATGAGCATCCAAACCATGCGTTTATACCTGCAGCAAGCAGGTTTTCGCGATTATAACCAACTCTATAACAATACCTTATTACCAGTGGCCGATAGCTTGGGCTTCACATGGGATGAGGCGCAGATGCTGCAGGGTTTGGAAAACCAGACGACTTACGCTGGAGCTAAAAATGGTACCGATGTGGTGGCACTGCGCTTTTATGGTGCGGCAGCACCAAATGCCAGTCTTTATGCCTGTGATGGTAGTGAAGTGGCCGCCGATAGCATATTGACCATGGCATTTTTCATTTCCCCCAGCAACCAGTTAGTTTGCCGCGACCCCAGTGGTGACACGGTATTTGATCAAGATATAGATAACTTACAACTGCTCTATTTTAGTGCTAATGGCGGAAATAATTTCCGATATATTAAAGCCAGTATGGTTGGCGATTGGAGTCAGGTTAATCGGCTTAAGCTTGGCTTGCTAGTATCTCAAGATGTCACCATGGGCAGCTTGAGTCGCAACCATAGATATCCCGTTTTAGATGAAGAAATAACAGTTAATGATAAAAAATTGCGCCAAGCGGTGAGTGAAACGGTGATGTTGCTGAATAGGGGAGCGTCCTAATGATAAACAGTAAGCAGCGAGGCATGGCCTTAATCATGTCTTTGGTGATGGTGCTTATCGTTGCCTTGATCGGCGTAGCCATTGCGCAGCAAGTGATCAGTGGCAGAAAAAATTCAGCAGTCTATCAAGATCATGCCACTAGTTTCGTGCGTGCCACTTCGGGGATTAACGAAGCTGAGTTTGTGGTGCGTCGTGAAGCCTATGCTCCTGCTGCCCGATTAAATCCCAATACGGCCAATAATTTATTGGCCGATCAGTTTGCAAGTGATAACTGGTGGCAAAACGATGCCAACTGGGTAGCGGCTAATAAACTGGTCAATGTGACCAATGCGGCGGGCAATAACCTACAAGGGCAGCCGCGTTACATCATTGAGGATGCCGGTGTTGATTCTGGCTTAGTAATGGGGCTAACGGTACCTAAGCGGCGGTTTGTGCGCATTACCGCGCGGGCCGAGGGCGAGGGTGGTGCGGTTAGTTATTTACAATCTTATGTGGCATTCATGGAGTAGCAAGGTGAAGAAACAAGCAGGTTTTACCTTAATTGAGCTAATGATTGTGGTGGCCATTGTGGCCATTTTGGCGGCGGTGGCTTATCCCAGCTATTTAAGCCATGTGCAAACCACCCGTCGTGAAGAAGCCAAGCGAACCTTATTGGAAGCGGGGCAAACCATGGAAGCTTTTTATGCGATGAACATGTCTTACAGTGGGTCGGTGAGCGGGGCGACTGTCTCCATCTATAATCCGGGGCCTGATTTTTCTGATTTTTATACTTTGAGCGCTAGTGGTGTGAGCGCTTCAGCTTATACCCTTACCGCTTCTCCAAAGGGGGCACAGGCTGGCGATAGTTGTGGGCCCTTAAGCCTTAGTAGTACTGGGGTAACAAGCCCTGCTAGCGGAGGGTGCTGGTAATGCTGAAACATTTTTCTCAGTTTGCTGCATGTTTAGCTCTACTTTTAATAACTAGTGTTACTCCTCAGCTTAAGGCCGCCAATTTAGATTTAGCCAGTAGGCCGCTGCATGTGGCCAGCAAGCCGCCGCCAATGGTGATGTTAGTGATGGGGCGTGACCATACCCTATATTACGAAGCTTATAATGATGCTTCCGACCTAACCGGTAATGATAGGCTGAATCTGCACTATGATCCGATTAATATCAATTACGCAGGCTACTTCGATAGCCAACGTTGTTATAGCTATAGTAATGAATTGTTTGTTCCCGGCGTAGCAGCAGCTACAGGCACTAAGGCTTGTACTGGTGCCGACCCATGGAGCGGTGATTTTTTGAACTATTTGACCATGTCGCGCATGGATGTATTGCGAGCGGTGCTTTACGGAGGCTACCGTAAAGTGGATAGTAATACTACCACGGTATTGGAAAGAGTATTTATTCCACAAGATGCGCATTCCTGGGGAAAAAGCTATACCTCTGAGGCTGTAGATCATTATAGTTTGGCCGACTATACCCCCTTTGCTAACCCTAATTCTGATAGAAAGCATTTCTTTGGCACCGCCTCCTTTACTGATGGTGGAAAACCCGAGCTTAAGGTGCGCTTAAATGTTGGTCCTTCTTGGTTTGAGTCGAAAGGTAATATTTGGGAGTGGGCCAGTACCGAGCGTCCGGTATTAAGTAATGAAAACCGCCATATCGATCACTACTACACGATTCGCGTACAAGTCTGTGTACCAGGTAAATTAGAGGCCAATTGTAAGCAGTACGCTAATGGCAAATACAAACCTACAGGTTTGTTACATGATTATGGTGAAAATGGCAGCATGGAGTTTGGTCTGCTCACCGGTAGCTATGATAAAAACACCTCTGGTGGGGTATTGCGTCGCCCCGTGGGCGATTTTTCCGATGAAATTGATGACGACACCGGCATCTTTAAGGCGTCGGTACCAGGCATTGTTAATACCATTAACAAGCTGAAAATCTACGGTTTTATCTATGGTACTGATAATTACAAATATGGTTGTGGTTGGATCGCGACTCGACAAATTGTCAACGGTGAATGTCGTTCTTGGGGTAACCCAGTAGGTGAAATGCTCTATGAAAGCCTACGTTATTTCCATGGTGAAGGTTTTGCCAGTAGTAGCTATTCTAGCGGCAGTGGCTGGGTCGATGAGCAGCTAGGTTTACCCTATGCGACTTGGGACAAACCCTTCGATAATCGTGAATATTGCGCCGCCCCCTATAATCTAGTGATTAGTGATATTAACCCTTCTTATGATGCCGACGAACTACCAGGGGCGAAAACGAGTTTTCAGGGGGAGGGGGACTATAGCGATACGCCCCTAGATAGCTTTCATTTGAGCGACTTATTGGATGAAATCTCAAGCCATGAAAGAATATCTGGAAATTACTTTATCGGTGAATCCTTGAATGATGATCCGGATCCCTTAAAAAGAACTACCAGTGCGCCAACCGCGAAACCGGTTAGTAGCTTAGCCAATATTCGTGGTTTATCACCCGCCGAACCTACCAAAGGCGGTAGCTACTCGGTGGCTGCTGCGGCCTACCACGGAAATAAGACTGATTTGTTCCCGAATAAGCCGGGTAAGCAAAATATTGGCACCAAGGTGGTGGCTATTTCTTCTCCTTTGCCTGAGGTGAAAGTGGATGTGGAAGTGGGGGATGAAGTCAAGACTATTAAAATCGTCCCCTTTGCCAAATCGGTTCGGGGCGAAAGTATCAATAAAGATCAAGGACAGTTTCAGCCCACTAATACCATCGTTGATTATTACGTCGAAAGTTTTTCTCGCACCAGCGGTGTGTTTCGAATTAACTTTGAAGACGTGGAGCAAGGCGCCGATCATGATATGGATATGATTGTGCAATATAGTTACGAAGTGGCGATGCTCTGCCCTCTACCTTCAGACGATCCAACTACCTGCAACAAGCGCAAAGGGGTCAAGCTTTCTCTAGACTCGCAGTATGCTTACGGCGGAATTGCGCAACATGCGGGATATGTTATTTCTGGTACCACCAAAGATGGTATCTACTTGGATGTGCGCGATAAAAAAGATGGCGAAGGTAACTATAGCAATAAGGTGGTGTATTACCTAGATACGCCAGCAGAGGATGACAGTGCATTTCCACATAACTCAAGAAGGGGCTCCCCTGCCAATAATGACGTTTTGGGCCTAAAGCGTACTCGACACTTCTTTCCGGGTAGTTCATCAGCCGAATTATTGGCTTCACCCCTTTGGTATGCCGCTAAATGGGGGGGCTTTGAAGAGAAGGAAAGCGCGGCGAACGGCTTACCCGATGCAGGAGAATGGGATAAGGAACAAACGGGCCAACCGGATGACTACTTCCCAGTGACTAACGCCGGTGAGCTCAAGGAGCAAATTGGTAAGGCCTTGCATAGTGCCGAAACCGGTAATCAGTCATCTGCAGCACCAGTATTCAGCAATACCTTCTTAAACAGTAATACTCACTCATATCGTACGAACTTTGTTGGTGGTCCATGGAATGGTGACGTATTGGCCTATGCTCGCAGCAGTACTGAGAGTAGTTTTAGTTCTACGCCAAGCTGGAGCGCAGCGGCACGTGTGGATGCCATGGAGCCCAATGCACGGCATATCTATACCCGTAATAATAACAGTGAGCGTTTTGTCGACTTTGTGGCGCCTAACTCCTTGGATGGTGCCGATGATGGCTTAAGCGCTGAGCAAATTTCTGCCCTGTTAGCCGGGCAAGCTGGGAGCGATGATGTTAAGTTGGCTTACCTAAGCGCCGTGATTAACTACTTACGCGGTGAGCGTAGCTACGAAGCGCTAGACTCAGACGAGCGTATGCGTGAGCGCAAATCGGCTCATGGTGATGTAATTAACTCAACGCCCTATTATGTCGCTTTAACTACTGGCCATAATGTGGCCAAGCCGGTATTGGTTTATGGCGCTAATGACGGCATGGTGCATATTATTGATGCCGAAAACGGCAACGAAATCATGGCCTATGTGCCAAGCCAAATTTTCTCCGGTTTAACCAGTCTGAGCAAAACGACCTATAACCATCAATACTTTGTTGATGGCGGCATTAACGCTTATACCGATACTAATGATACAACCACGGTGGTGGGGACTCTTGGTACGGGCTACAAAGGCTTATACGCTATCGACGTAAGTGATATGAGCTCTGCCAATAAAAACAAACTAAAGTGGGAGATAGATACTAATACCACCGATTTTAATGGCCTAGGATATACTCGTGAGCAGCCCACTATTGCCAAGTTAGCCAACGGCCGTGTAGGAGTGATTTTCGCCAACGGCTATAATGCCGCCGATGGAGAAGGTCAGTTATTTATTGCCGACTTAGCAGATGGTTCGTTAATTCGCACTCTTAAAACCGGCGTAGCTAGATATAATGACCCCACTGGACAAAATCGCGCTAATGCCTTGGCCAGCCCCGCGGTGGTGGATATGAATAGTGATGGTATTGCCGACCGCATTTATGCCGGCGATTTATTTGGCAACATGTGGGTATTTGATGTCAGTAGCTCTAGCTCCACAGCCTGGGGCTTGGCAACGGACGATAATAAACCTTTATTTACTGCGCGTAGCCCCACTAAAGATGCTAGTAACAATTATATCGCTCAGCCAATTACGACTCGACCTGCTGTAGGCGCCCACCCTTACGGCCTTAGTCATGGCGTGTTAGTGGCCTTTGGTACGGGTAAATATATTGAGAATGGCGATAACAACTTCATTGGTGAGCCCACTCAAACGGTTTATTCAATTTGGGATAAACTCGATGGCACTTATCGCACAAACTCTCGCTCAAATGTGGATGGCGAGCATATTTATAGCCAACTCTTGGCGCAAAAGATCCTCGAAGAAGATGCGACAAATCGCCGTTTGAGTGAGTACCCAATAGATTGGAGTAATCATAAAGGCTGGTATCTGGATTTGGTAAATACCGAAGATGGTAATACCAATAACTACGGTGAGAGGCAGGTAACGAATAGTTTGTTATTGGCTAACAAACTGAGCTTTACTACGGTATTGCCCAATCAGGACCCCTGTGATGACGGGGGGAGCGGTTGGTATATGGAAGTGAACCTTCACTCCGGCACTATTTGGAATAAGGGTACGCCGGGTAATACCAACCCCGATGATGACACCGACACCATTGAAAACGACAGTTCTCATCAGCGAGTTAAAGGTATTCCCTCATCGCCCACGGTGGTGATTGACTCTAACCTAGACGAGCACGGGGTGGTGAAAGACGAGGGCATCATCGAGAAGACCTGTATTACCTTAAGTAATGGCTCGATGCTTTGTTACGATGATTATAAGTCACCCACTGGGCGTTTAAGTTTAAGAGCCTTGTATTAATATTGTGGCGAACAGAGCCTTCTTTAAGGCTCTGTTCGCATGATAGGCTTTAGCCTCAACTTGCATTTTGCTACACTAGCCGCCCCTTGTTTGGAGCGCATCTTATGCAATGTCGAATCGGCTGTGGCGCCTGCTGTATCGCCCCTTCAATCAGTTCCTTAAATAAACCAGCCGGGGAGCGCTGCAAATATTTAAGCACCGATAACCTATGTCAGTTGTTTGGCAAGCCAGAGCGCCCTAAGGTTTGCCAAGATTTTAAAGCCGCCGAATGGGTCTGTGGTAGCTCTCGTCAGCAAGCGCTCGATACCTTGATTAACTTAGAGCAACAAACTCTTGATGACTAACTCTTAGTTGGTTTGCTTAAGTTTTTGATTATTTTTTTCAACAGCTTTCACTAAACGTAATTCACTAGGCTGTTTCGCCGCTTGCATGGCTAGCTTATGAGCCGCTCCCACCAGTTGTATATCTATGGGTAAATCAAGCTGTTCTAGCAGGGCAATAGAGTTTTCGCGAGGGTGGGCGATTAACACTGCGTGTCCGTATTTTCTGGCTAAGTTTAGCGCTTGCTGCCATTGCTTGGCGATGGCCTCTGGCTGGTCCAAATGATCAAGGAAAATATGGCGACGTAGATGGGGCACTTGGTGCTGCTTAGCAACTTGTTCGGCTACGCTGGCCAGATGGGTACGGCTATCAACAAAAAATAGCTGTTGCTGCGCTAAGGTTTGCATTAGCCAGTGCATTTGCTTGGGCCGTTGGGTGAGCTGACTGCCCATGTGGTTGTTTAAACCGCTAGCTTCGGGGAAGTCATTAATGGCAGCCACTACCCGCTGTTTAAAAACAGCCTCTGTTAAATTTCGACTTAAACCATAGGGGCCTAAAGCGAGGCTACTACTGCCTTGCATCGGTAAATGTAACATCAGTTCGCGTTGTTGCTGCTGGGCTTGTCGGGCGATGCGCTTGGCGTAGGGGCTGGAGGGTAGCACCGATAGAGTAATGGCTGGATTTAGCTTAAGTAGTTGCAGGTCGTTATGATTATTGCCCACATCATCGATAATAATACTGAGTTGCGCGGCGAAGCACAGCGGACTCAAGAGTAACAGTAGCCAGCTTACTCTAACCATTGCTTCGGATCTTGTGTTTGTCCTTGGTGACGTAGTTGAAAAAACAGTGAGTTAGTGGGTTGTCCACCAGTATTGCCTGCAAAGGCGATGGTTTGTCCGGCGTTGACGCGTTCACCGATTTCAACATTAAGGCTTTGATTATAACCATAAAAGCTCAGGTATTGTTCACCATGGTCGATGGCGACCACTAAACCATAACCGCGCAACCAGTCAGCAAATACCACATTACCTGCAGCAATGGCTTGTACCTTGGTGCCTGGGTGAGAGTCAAGCACAATGCCTTGCCAGCGGGTTTGTCCCTGATTTTGGCTGTTGTAACTATGTAGCACTCGCCCTTTTAGTGGCCAGGGCAGCTTACCTTTTTGTTCTGCCAGTCCTTTTAGTGGGGCCTTATCGAGATTTTGCGCTAAGGCTTGCTGCTGCTGTTGTTCTATTTGCTCACTAATCACTTGCTGCAAATGCTGTTCATTTATCAGTAACTGTTCGAGACGGCTTTGCTCGTTATTTTGTAGTTGGTTGAGCTTGGCTAGTTGCTGTTGGCGCTGCTGTTGTTTTGTCTGCAATTTTTGTTGCTGCAGTTGCTGTTGCTCAACAAGGTTTTTTAACTGCTGTTGATTATTACTCAGTTGTTGCTCTAGCGCGGCTAATTCTAGTTGTTGTTGGCTGACTTCAGCTAAGGCGCTTTGGCGTGCTTTAGCAAGGTAATGATAGTAACTTAACATACGCTCTAAGTTGCCAGAGTTCTGTTGGTTTAACAGCATCTTTAAGTAATCATTGTCGCCGAGGCGGTAGGCACTATTGAGTTGCTGAGTTAGAGCTTGCTGTTGTTGCTTGAGTTGTTGCTGTAATTGTTGTTTCTGTTGCTGATTCTGGGTTAGTTCTAGCTCGGTATGAGCCAATTGGTTACTTAGCTTGCGTAGTTGTTGATTAGCATCGGCCAGAGCTAACTCGTACTGGCGTAGTTGCTGCTGAGCTTTATCTATTTCGGCTTTTCTTTGTTTGAGTTGTTGTTGTTGCTGTTTCAGTTGTTGTTGAACATCGAGCAATTGTTGTTGCTCGTTAGCATTTGCCACGAAGCCTAGCAATAACAAAACGCCAGCAACAAGGCTGGCGTTAAACAGGCGAATAAGGCGTATTGATACACCTTGTTTCGAAACTGAATTAGGCTCTTTCATCAAGCCATTATTTCAAATTCATCAATACCTTGCCAGTCATTTCTGCTGGGGTTTCTAGACCTATCAGGTTTAGCATAGTTGGTGCTATATCACTTAAGCGCCCCCCCTCAACAGGGGTTGCTTCACGACCATAATAGATGAACGGAACCGGTAGGTTAGTGTGTGCGGTATGAATACCACCTGTAGCAGGATCAACCATTTGCTCTGCGTTACCGTGATCGGCAGTAATTAAACATTCGCCGCCCACTTTATCTAAGGCTTCAACTAAACGGCCAATGCTCTTATCTACCGCCTCACAGGCTTTAACTGCGGCATCGTATACGCCAGTGTGGCCAACCATATCACCATTAGGGTAGTTACAGATGATGACATCGTATTTACCACTTTCAATTGCAGCAACAAACTTATCGGTTAATAGCTCAGAGTTCATTTCTGGTTGTAGGTCGTAAGTGGCCACCTTAGGTGAAGGGATTAGCTCGCGCTCTTCACCAACAAAGGCATCTTCTTTACCACCGTTAAAGAAGAAGGTCACGTGAGCATATTTTTCTGTTTCAGAAATACGTAACTGAGTTTTTCCTTGTTTCTCTAACCATTCACCTAAGGTGTTCACTAAGTCAGTTGGGCCGTAGGCACAAGGTGCATCGATGTCGGCGGCGTATTGAGTTAATGTAACAAAGCTACAAGCTGGTACTTTGGCTCGTGCAAAGCCGGTGAAGTTTTGCTCAACAAAACAACGGCTAATTTCACGAGCACGGTCAGCGCGGAAGTTCATGAACAATACCGCATCGCCGTCGTTAATCGCAGCTGGACTTTCTCCTACTACCGATGCTTTGACAAATTCGTCGTTTTCTTCACGCGCGTAAGCGGCCTCAAGTGCTTCTGTCGCGGTGGCGTAGCTGTATTCTGCTTTGCCTTCGGTTAGTAGTTGATATGCTTCTTCAACTCGCTCCCAACGGTTATCGCGGTCCATGGCATAGTAACGACCTACCATAGAAGCAATACGGCCAGTTCCAACTTCGGCAAATTTAGCATCAAATTTGTCGATAGAGCCCTGGGCACTGCGTGGTGGAGTATCGCGGCCATCTAAGAAAGCGTGTAGGTAAATGTCTTTAGCGCCTTGCTTCGCGGCTAGCTCGATGGCTGCTAGCATGTGGTTTTCGTGGCTGTGTACGCCGCCTGGAGAAAGTAGACCCATAATGTGTACGGCTTTACCCGCAGCAACGGCTTTGTCTACCGCACCCACTAGGACTTCATTAGTGAAGAAGTCACCGTCGTCGATAGATTTACCCACGCGAGTTAATTCTTGATATACGATGCGGCCTGCACCGATGTTGGTGTGGCCTACTTCTGAGTTACCCATTTGGCCATCGGGTAGGCCTACGTCTAAACCTGAGCCAGAAATTAGTGTGCTAGCTGAGGTTTCCCAAAGTTTGTCTAGAACCGGAGTGTTGGCATTTGCTACGGCGTTGTTTGCACTATCTTGACGGTAGCCCCATCCATCCATAATGATTAACGCTAAAGGCTTTTTAGTTGCAGACATTTGCAATTTCCTCGATCGGTAAATGTAAGTTTGAATACGAATTAGTGAAATATTACTACATTTTGGCTATGAGTCACCTGATTGAACGCAAATCAGACAAGATTAGTTGTTTTAACCCAGTTTTTTTCTTGCTTAGTAAATCTTAGAGCAAATTGCGAGCTTAGCGAGGTGATGGAGCTGCTATTATTTTCGCTCGGGTGTATACTCTCGGCCCAATATCACTAACTATTTGCTTAACTGGAATTGTCAAACTATGCAGCAAGTTGTCGAATTTGTCGGAAATAATCCTGTTCTTTCACTGGCGTGGGTGGGGCTATTAGGTGCCGTTGTTTACACCTTTATCCAGCCGATGTTGTCAAAAGTGAAGGCGGTAGGAAACCATGAAGCCACTTTATTAATTAACAAAGAAGACGCCGTAGTGGTGGATGTTCGTACTAATGATGAGTACAACAAAGGGTATATTGCGGGCGCTCGTCACATTCCTCTTACTCAAGTACAGGCGAATAACTTCAAGCCCATTGAAAATTTAAAGGGCAGCCCCATTATCGTTGTATGTGAAACAGGGATGCGTTCTGGCTCAGCGGCTAACGCGCTGGTAAAAGGAGGTTTTGAGAAAGTGTACAATTTACGCGGCGGCATGACCGAATGGAAATCAGCTAACCTACCGATCACAAAGAAGAAGTAAGATCGAGTTTACAGCGCCATTAGTGGGCGCTGGGACAAATTTTAAAACACTGTATTAAGGTAATTATCATGGCTGAAGCAGCTAGCACAGAAGCACCAAAAGTAGAATTTGCTATTCAACGTATCTACACCAAAGACATCTCTTTTGAGACGCCTAACTCACCACAGGTTTTTCAACAAGAATGGAAACCTGAAGTTAAAGTTGATTTAGATACGACTAGCAACAAACTGGCAGACAATGTTTTTGAAGTGGTGCTAACGCTAACGGTAACTGCAAAAGTTGCCGATAAAACTGCATTTTTGTGTGAAGTTCACCAAGGCGGCATCTTTACTTTAGGTAATATGCCTGAGCCTCAATTGGCTCATGCTATCAATGCATACTGCCCAAATATATTGTTCCCTTATGCTCGTGAAACCGTATCTAACCTCGTTAACCGCGGTTCTTTCCCACAAATCAACCTAGCGCCAGTTAACTTTGACGCTTTGTTTGCTAACTATGTTCAACAGCAAGCTGAGCAACAGAAAGCGGCTGAAGCCGACGCTTAATGAGTAACTCTAAGGCAACAATGACGGTATTGGGCGCAGGCTCATACGGTACCGCTTTGGCCATTGCCATTGCGCGTAATGGTCAGCGTACGGTGTTATGGGGACACGAACCTGAACACGTGGCAGCACTGGCTAATGCTCGTGAAAATAAAGACTTCTTACCGGGCGTCGCTTTCCCCGACAGTCTCGAGTTACAAGCCGATTTGGCTACTGCGGTTGCCCAAAGCGATAACCTATTAGTGGTGGTGCCTAGTTTTGCTTTTGCTGACGTGATGCGCCAGATTAAACCAATGTTAAGCGATGCAACACGTATTGCTTGGGCCACCAAAGGTTTAGAAGCGGATACTGGACATTTGTTGTCTGAAGTGGCCGTCGAGGTACTAGGAGAGCAACGCTCTTTAGCGGTGATCTCGGGGCCTACTTTTGCTAAAGAGCTAGCTGCTGGTTTGCCCACTGCTATCTCAGCGTCTTCTTCCGATGCCGAATTTGTTCGTTATTTAGCAAAAGTAATGCACTGCGAACGCAGCTTTCGCGTTTATACCAACAATGACGTCATTGGTGTGCAGTTGGGCGGTGCGGTAAAAAATGTGATCGCTATTGGTGCGGGCTTAGCCGATGGATTGGGTTTTGGCGCGAATGCGCGTACTGCTTTAATCACCCGCGGTTTACGCGAAATGGCGCGTTTGGGTAAGGCCCTAGGTGCCGACCCGGAAACTTTTAAAGGCATGGCTGGTTTAGGTGATTTGGTCTTAACCTGTACCGATAATCAAAGCCGTAATCGTCGTTTTGGCCTAGCCTTGGGAGCGGGCAAGTCATTTGAACAAGCTGAACGCGAAATTGGTCAGGTTGTTGAAGGCTACCGTAATACTAAGGAAGTCTATCTACTAGCACAAAGAGTGGCTGTTGAAATGCCAATTGTTGAGCAGGTTTATCAAGTGCTTTATCAAGGTAAGTCACCTAAGCAAGCGGCTATTGACTTGTTGGCTAGAGATCAGCGGGAAGAGTAAGGTTAGTGCGAAACTAAATGATAAAAGCCTATCAATTGATAGGCTTTTATGTATCTGCAAAGCTAGCAATTAATAGTAAGAATGTTCACCCGCTTGGTGTTCGGTCACATCTTTAACACCAGTGAGCTCGCCAGGGAAGGTTTCCAATAGCTGCTTCTCAATGCCTTCTTTTAGGGTTACGTCTACCATGCTACAGCCATTACAACCGCCGCCAAATTGCAGCACGACCACACCTTCTTCGGTCAGTTCAACGATGCTTACCTTTCCGCCATGTGAAGCGAGGTTAGGGTTGACCTGACTTTCAATAACATATTCAACGCGTTCGATGAGTGGTGCATCATCATCTACTTTGCGCATCTTGGCGTTGGGCGCTTTAAGAGTCAGTTGAGAGCCCACTTTATCGGTCACAAAATCGATTTCGGCTTCTTCTAAGAATGGCGCGCTAGCGGTATCTACCATGGCTTTAAAGCCGTTGAAAGAAAGCTGAATATCATCTTCTTCAACCGATTCTGGCGGACAGTAAGAGACTCCGCATTCGGCGCTAGGTGTACCGGGATTAACCACAAATACACGAATATGGGTGCCTTCAGGCTGTTGTTCTAACAACTTAACAAAGTGTTGCTGAGCCGTTTCTGAGATCGATACCATCTGCTATCCTCGATACCTGACTAAAATACTAGGTTTTATTGTACGGCTTTTTGCTCAGCTCTGCTAGTGTTGCCGTCGTTGATTTTTTGATTAGTTTTTAGGGGTTCTAGCAATTGCCCAAATATCCACTCTATTTGCCCCAGCGCGTTTCAGTTTATCAGCAATCACGTTGGCGGTGCTAGTGGTTGTCACTACATCATCTACCACCACCCAGTGTTTAACTGGCAAAGTGGCTTGGCAGTGAAAACTATGCTGGAGAGATCGTTGTCGCTGGCGTCGAGTTAAACTGGCTTGAGAACTGCCATAGTGAGGCCGTTTCATCACATTTATTAAGGGGATTTGGCTGCATTTAGCCAGTACTTGTGCAAGCTGTTCGCTTTGATTGAAGCCTCGTTGCCATTGTTTGCGCCAGTGTAGTGGTACCGCGCAGTAGGCTTCTGGTAGGGGCACTTGTAATTGCTGTAAATGCTGCCAAAGCAGTCGGCTAAGGGGAGTGGCTAGGTGGCGCTGCTTGGCATATTTATAGTTTTTAATGAGTGCATCAGTGGGCCACTGGTAATCATTTAAACAGTAAATGTTATCAAAATGGGGCGGTATTTTTTGGCATTCGCCACAAATGCCAAATTCGGCCAGCGGCAGATAGCAACGTTCACAGCGACAGCTGGAAGGACTGAGAATCATCGCTAGGCAACTGGCGCAGCATATTTCATCACTGGCTTTGGCTTGCAAGCAAAAAGCACACTGAGTGGATAAACCAAAAGCTGAGTTTAAAGCGGACTTAAAACTGGTTAACATGAGGTTCCTTTATTGTCCGAGTACTTAAGTGTAGATGAGCAATTTGTATTTTGAATCGCGTGGTCAGGGACCTGCTTTGATTTTAGTTCACGGTTGGGGCTTGAATGGTGCAGTATGGCGCCCAGTATGTGAGCTATTAGCCGAGCATTTTTGCGTTTATCAAGTCGACTTGCCAGGTTTTGGCCATTCGTCGGTGCAGTCTAAATTAAGCTTAGCGAGTATGGTTGAAGCAATATTAGATCTGCCGGTGCAGCGTGCCATCTGGCTGGGTTGGTCTTTAGGCGGATTAGTGGCTAAATATGCCGCTATTCATTATCCCGAACGCGTTTCTGGCTTGATTACGGTTGCCAGCTCGGCTCACTTTATGGCTAAAGTTGATTGGCCGGGGATTCAGCCGAAGGTCTTGCAGGGCTTTGCTGAGGGTTTGCAGCAAGATTTCAAAAAAACTTTACAGCAGTTTTTGGCTATTCAAGCCATGGGCAGCGAGCAGTCAAAGAAAGACATCAAGCAACTGAGGAGTTTACTGGCGGCCCGCCCTTTGCCTAAGCTAACGGCTTTAGAGCAAGGTTTAACTTTGTTGCAAAATCAGGACTTACGCGCTGAACTAGCCCAAATTAACATGCCTTGGTTACAGCTATATGGGCGAAGTGATGCTCTGGTACCTAAAGCGGTGATGCAACAGCATGCGTTATTACATACCGAGGCCGAACAATACCAATTTAATCAGTCTTCCCATGCTCCGTTTATTTCGGAGAAACAGCTATTTGCAGAGAAAGTCCTCGATTTTGCTCGGCGTGCAGTGGTTTAAAAGTGAGCAGTTTGCTAAAATTAGTGGTATCTACAAGTAGGTTTAATCGCACCAAGCGGAGGTGATAATGCAAGTGGGAGCTGCCAATAGTGGTTTTCAAATTATTGCTAATGCGAATCAGCAGGCCAGCCAAAGTGCCCAAACTCTTGCTGAGGTGGCAATTAATAGAGAGCCGCAACAAAGCCATGTGGTTGACGCCATGGTTAGCCTAAACCAAGCCGAGTTATACGCTAAGGCTGGGGTTAAGGTGATTAACACCGAATCTAAAATGTTGGGCACTTTACTGGATGTAAGGGCTTAAGATGAATATTAGTGTTAGCCTGCCCAATGTGTTTCCTAATACGCTGCATCCACCGACTGAGGCTGCTCGCAGGGATAATCAGCAGCGCCAAGTGATCGCTCAGCCTAAAGAAGTCAGTAGCTTTGCTAGAGAACCGGAAGTGGGGGCGGAAAAAGACCGCGCGAAACCTCAGGTTAGTGCTCAATACCCTCAAGTTCAAGATCAGCAACAAGCTAAAGTTAATGAGCGCGATGCTAATCAGCAACAGCAAGGGCAACAACAGCAAGGGCAACAGCAGGACCAGCAACAAACTGACTCTGACCAGTCTAGCGCCAGACAGAGGGGCCAGCAGGACTTAAGCGAAAGTGAGCAAAAGAAAGTCGACGAGTTAGCCGACCGTGATCAAGAAGTTAGAACTCATGAAATGCAACATCAAGCGGTGGGTGGTCAATATGCGCGAGCAGCTAACTTTGAATTTGAGCGTGCTCCAGACGGTAAACGTTACGCCGTAGGTGGTGAGGTGTCTATCGATGTTAGTGAAGTTGCGAATGACCCTCAAGCTACCATTGCTAAAATGCAGCAGGTACAACGTGCTGCTTTAGCACCGGCTGAGCCTTCGGCTCAAGATCGCCAAGTCGCCGCACAGGCGCAACAAAAAGCTGCTGCGGCTCAGCAGGAGCTTAATCATAGCCAAGTGTCGAGTTTATTAGCATCAGACGAACAGCCTTCGGCCTTTTCGGTGAATAATGAAACGGTGCAGCCAGATGGTTTAAGTGAACAAGTTAGGCAGCAGCAAAATGCGCAAGCCTTGCAGCAACGTTATCCTGATATTGCCCAACAAATGGCACGTAGGAATGCTTCCATTCAGCAACGTTATGCCAGTTCATCGGCATTTCGCCAACAACCTCAATTCAATCTACAAGCCTAAATTTCCAATAGTTGTCTCTATCAACCAATCTCAGCTGACTCTTGTCACAGCTTAACTCTATAACTAACAATTAAGTTTATAATGTTGACTATAATCAAAGCAAAGTCGCTTAGAGGATGTGTCAATTATGCTTAATATTCACTCGCTTCGAGTTCAGTTAATTTTGCCTGTGGCATTTTTAGGCATTATTTTAGCGGGCTTAGTCGTATTCATGTTGGTGATGAATAGCTTGCAAAGTCAGGCTATGGGTCGTCAAGCCGATACCTATTTTGAGGCAATTACTGTTGTATTAAATGCTGATCGTGATATTTATCAGGCCAGAATTGCTTCAGAGAGGCTGCTGAACGGTGAAGGAAGCGCAGAAGCTAACCGCCAAGAGTTTACCGAAAACGCTGAGCAAGTAGCAGAACGTTTCCATCGTTATCGTGAGTATTTAGCAGAGGAACCCGAAATGTTAGCCGAGTTTTCTCATTTCGATGATTTATTGCAAGTCTGGATAGATGTGAGCTCTCAGTTGATGAGTAGTAGTGGTAAAAAGGCTCAGCAGCAGGACCGCGAATTTTTGGCTCTAGAAGAACAGTTTCGGGCAATTCGGCACATGTTGGATAAGGCCAGTGAACAATTAAGAACACATACAAGGGATGCTAAGCAAAGTAAGAGTGCTGATGTTTCCCAATATGTAGAGGCTATGGCTGAAGTGATGAATGCTGATCGTGATATTTACCAAGCCAGTTTAGCATTCAAGCGACTGATTCACGAGGTTGGTGATTTCTCGGCAAATAAGGCGTTTTTTGAGGAGAATGCGCAACAAGTATTACGACGTTTTAATAACTATCGAGTTTACTTAGTGAGAGAGCCGCAGTTAATTAGCCCCTATGAAAGTTTCGATATTCTTTTTAATGCTTGGTACCAATCCTGCGAAACGTTCTTGCAACAGTCTGACGGGGTATCGCATCAGACTTCTAAAGGCTTTAATGCCATGGATAAAGCCTTTACTGATGTTCGCCAAATCCTCGATCAAGCAGGTGAACGTACTCGTAACCACGCTCGTGAAGTGGAAGCTGAGGCAAAACAAAAAATCGCCACCTACCAAGATATTGCTAAGCTCGTTATCGCCTTAGCCTTCGCGGTGGCTTTGCTAGTGGGCTACCTCGTACCTAGACGTTTAACTCAACAAGTTAATCACATTGGTCTGCGTATTAGAGAAATTGCTGAAGGTGACGGAGATTTAACTCAACGTATTAATTCTCAATCGAAAGATGAGCTAGGCAAGCTAGCCAATGAATTTGATAGTTTTGTCGAGCACTTACGTGGAATCATTCAAAATATTCAACAGCAATCAGGCAGGCTGGGCGGAACTACAACAGAGCTCAATCAGGTATCCGAACAGGCTGGCGATATTACCGATGGCTTGGTGCAAGCCACTGAATCGATTGTTAGTGCTAGTAGTGAAATGAACATGGCTAACCAACAGGTGGCCGACACAGCTCAAGGCACGGCAGAGGTCTCTTCGCAATCTAGTGAACTGACTCAACAAGGCGTCTCGGTGGTTGAAAGCTCCAGTGTTGTAGTGGAAGGGTTAGTGAGAGACATTGATACAGCCTTGAGCCGTGCTTCACAGTTAGAGCAAAGCTCACAGGCGATAACCTCTGTGCTTGATGTTATTAGGAAAATCGCAGAACAGACCAATTTACTGGCGTTAAATGCCGCCATTGAAGCTGCTCGTGCTGGCGAGCAAGGGCGAGGTTTTGCTGTTGTGGCAGATGAGGTTCGAACTTTAGCCACCCGAACCCAAGATAGTACTAATGAAATTGAAACGATGATTAATCGCTTAAAACAAAGTGTGAATGAGTCTAACCAAGCGATTCACAGTAGCCGTAGCAATGTGGATAGCACGGTAACTAGCTTTGAAGAAGTGAAGCGGATCTTTGTTGAGTTAAGTCATTCTTTTGAACAAGTTCAGGAAATGACAGCACAAACCGCACAGGCCACTCAAGAGCAATCAACGGTGGCTAACCATATCAACGAAAATTTGGTGGGTTTAAAAGAGCAAAGCGACAATGTTAACTTAGTTGCAGACCAGGTACGCCAGCAGTCCCAACATATATCCGATCTTTATCAATCGCTTAGCCAGCAAGTGGACAGCTTTAAAGTGTAATTAACTTCGTTTACATGATACAAACTAATGAGTTTGTATCATGCTGACTGGGTTTGTGGTTATCAGCGTTTGGCCTTGGCAAACGCTTCGGCAAAAGCGTTGTTAAGGGGTTTATCTTGTTGCTTCGCTGGTCGCTGTGAGTGTGGCTCTCTGGCTTTGTTGGGGGGTATTTTACTGGGGGGCTCGCTAGGGATTTCATCACTTAAGCGCATGCTCAAGCCGATCCGTTTACGCGCTACATCTACTTCCATTACCTTCACTTTTACTATGTCACCAGCTTTAACAACCTGATGGGGATCTTTGACAAAATGATCGGCCAAACAAGAGATATGCACTAAACCATCCTGATGTACGCCGACATCAACAAAGGCGCCAAAGTTGGTCACATTGGTTACCACCCCTTCTAGTTGCATCGCTGGTTTTAAGTCGCTTAGGCTATTCACTCCATCTTTAAACTTTGCTGTGGCAAACTCAGGGCGCGGGTCTCGTCCTGGCTTTTTCAGCTCGCTAATAATGTCATTGATGGTAGGAAGACCAAATTTCTCATTGGTGAATTGCTTAGGATCGAGTTTCCTCAAGCGTTCGGTATTGGCAATTAACTGGCTGACATCACACTGACTGTATTTAGCTATAGCTTCAACTACTGGATAGGCCTCGGGGTGAACCGCTGACCCATCTAAGGCGTTTTTAGCTTGAGGTATACGTAAGAATCCCGCGGCTTGCTCGAAGGCTTTAGGACCTAAGCGAGCCACTTTTTTTATCGCCGCGCGTGATTTAAAGGCGCCATATTGATCGCGATAGGCGACTATATTTTGTGCTATGGTGTTATTTAGACCTGCTACGAAACTTAATAAGGGAGCCGAGGCCATATTCACGTCCACTCCCACCGCGTTTACACAGTCTTCAACTACGCTATCGAGTTGTTGAGCTAATTTAGTTTGACTAACGTCGTGTTGATATTGACCTACCCCGATGGCTTTGGCTTCAATTTTTACTAGTTCAGCCAGTGGATCTTGCAGACGACGGGCAATTGACACCGCACCACGGATCGAAACATCCAGCTCGGGGAACTCTTGTGCGGCGAACTCTGATGCCGAGTAAACCGAGGCGCCAGCTTCGCTCACCATAACTTTTTGCAGCCCTTGCTCTGGCAACATATTGATTAAATCGGCGGCTAATTGGTCGGTTTCGCGTGAGGCGGTACCATTACCAATACTTAGCAACTTCACTTGATATTGCTGAACTAAAGCCGCTAGAGCAGAAAGTGACTGCTGCCATTGATTGCGTGGCGCGTGTGGATAAATGGTGTCATGGGCCACTAGTTTGCCAGTGGCGTCTACCACAGCAACTTTTACTCCAGTACGCAGGCCTGGGTCAAGGCCTAGGGTTGGCTTAGCTCCAGCAGGGGCTGCCATTAATAAGTCATTTAAGTTACGTGAAAACACGCTAATGGCTTCGTGTTCAGCTTGCTCTCTGAGTTGGTTGAGTAACTCGGTTTCAAGCTGTAGTTTCAGCTTTACTCGCCAGGTCCATTGCACTACAGAATTGAGCCATTTATCACAGGGCAAGCCCTTAGGATGTAGCTCAAAGTAGTCGCGGATCATTTGTTCCGCGGGGTGGCTTAGTGCATCGCTTTGTTCCACATCAAGAGAAAGGTTTAAGATACCTTCATTACGCCCCCTCAGTATCGCCAAAGTGCGGTGTGAAGGAATTTTGCTTAAGGCTTCATGATAGTCGAAGTAATCTTGAAATTTTTGGCCCGTTTGCTGTTGGCCATCAATTACTGTGGTCTTCACTGAGGCGTGTTGTTGCAGAAACGCCCGTAATTGCGCCAATAATGGCGCTTGAATAGCAAAGCGTTCCATCAAGATGAATTTAGCCCCGTCCAAGACCGCTTTGCTATCGCTAAAACCGGCTTCTTGGTTAATATAGGTTTCGGCCAATATTTCTGGGGCTAGTTCTGGTTTGCTTAACAGTAGTTCGGCTAGAGGTTCTAAGCCGGCTTCAATGGCTATTTGCCCTTTGGTTCGACGCTTGGGTTTATAAGGAAGGTAAAGATCTTCTAGCTCGGTTTTGCTGTTGGCTGCATCAATCGCGAGTTCCAGTTCGGGGCTTAACTGGCCTTGTTCGCGTATTGACTTCAAAATGCTGAGACGACGTTGCTGCATTTCACGCAAGTAAACCAGACGTTGCTCTAATAGACGCAGTTGTCCGTCATCTAAGCCGCCGGTGGCTTCTTTTCTATAGCGGGCAATGAAAGGCACAGTCGCCCCTTCATCAAGTAGTTTTATGGTTGCGCTCACTTGCCGGGCTTGCGCATTAATATCTGCGGCGATTTGTTGTTCTAAATTATGCATAGGCTTGCTAAATGATGTGTTGGTGATTGTTGCGATAATTGCCCTTATCTTAGAGGCTTCTTAAAAGGCATCAAGCAGAAAAATTGTCATACGAAAATATTATCTTGTGAAAGGCGTTTCACAAAATGACAGATTTTTCATAAGCGCTTCATAGATTCGTTTTGTTTCAGAGGCTTGGTCACGGTTATGTGAGCTAAATGTCGCGCAAATTATCGGGTGTTGATTTAGAGTGCTGATAGTTTTAAATGCCTCAGCTCAAGGAGATGGAAATGGGCGTTAATAGTAAACCTATTATTCGATTTAGTTTAAACCGCATTAGTCAAAGTATTGCTTTGATGAGTTTAGTGAGCGCCTCCGCGGTGGCGGTCGCTGCTCCTGAAATGCTCGGCAACCCCAATTTCAGCAATGGAACTACTGGCTGGTGGTCAAGCGGAGCTGAGTTAACAGTGAAAGATGGTGAAGCTTGCATGGATATTAAACGTGCAGGAAGCAATCCGTGGGACGTTATTTTAGGCCAGCGCGGCTTTGGTTTGGAAAAAGGCCAAGAGTATAGTGTTGACTTTGTGGCTCGCGCCGATAAAAACACAGCGGCGACTGCGCTTATTCAGCACAATGGGGCTCCTTATACCCAGTATTTTAATAAGCAAGTAAAAGTGGGACCTGAGCCTAAAGCTTTTAGCTTTACGTTTACTCAAGAACAGGCCAACGATGCCAAAACTGAGTTTCAGTTTCAACTAGGGGCGCAAAAGAAAGCGGTGCTTTGTTTTAGCGATATTTCGGTGAAAGGTGAATCCTTTGTCGTTGTGAATAAAATACCGACGATCCGTTTAAACCAAGTCGGCTTTTTCCCTAAGTCTGAAAAAATAGCGGTTATTCAAAGTGAGAGCAAACAACCGCGTGTTTGGCGAGTTAAAGATGAGCAAGGCAATTATTTATTGGCCGGAAAAACTAAAGTATTCGGTAAAAATGCCGCTTCTGGCGAAATGGTTCATCAGGCAGATTTTTCAGCTTTAACGGACCAACACCAGAATTTGGTGTTGGAAGTGGATGGCAAAACCAGCCACCCCTTTAGAATTGCTGATGATATCTACAGCGAGCTTAAGCATGACGCATTGGGTTACTTTTATCAAAACCGCAGTGGCATAGAAATTAAAGAGAAGTACGTGCAACGCCCAGATTTGGCACGTCCTGCGGGCCATGCTCCAGACAAGGTCACTTGTTTTGATAAGACCGATGATAAAGGTAACGATTGGCCGGGTTGTGATTTCACCATGGATGTTACCGGTGGTTGGTACGATGCCGGTGACCACGGTAAATATGTGGTGAATGGTGGTATTAGTACCTGGACTCTAATGAATCTGTATGAACGCTCACAGTACATTGAGGGAGCTAAAGAACCTTTCCCAGATGGTGACCAAGCTATTCCAGAAGCCGGTAATGGCATAAATGATTTGCTTGATGAGACGCGCTGGAATATGGAATTTATGATGTCCATGCAGATCCCTAAAGGTAGTAAAGTTTTTGCTCCTGTGGGTAATCAGCGAGAAAACATGAGCAATCTTAAGTTAACTGAGATTGATGCTTCTGGTATGGCTTTCCATAAAGTGGCTGATGAAAATTGGACCGGTATGCCGTTGCCTCCGCATAAAGATCCAATGACTCGCTATGTCGGACAGCCTAGTACTGCTGCTACTCTAAACTTGGCCGCCACTGGTGCCCAATGTGCGCGAATTTGGAAAGATATTGACGCTGACTTTGCTGCGCAATGTTTAGACGCGGCTAAACGTGCATGGAAAGCGGCCAATCAACATCCTGAGGTCTATGCCTACAATAACTTTACTGGTTCAGGCCCTTATGATGATGTTGAGTTAGCTGATGAGTTTTATTGGGCTGCGGCAGAGCTATTTATTACCACTGAGCAAGCCGAATACTTTGATTACATCAAGGCTTCACCTTTCTTCCTAACTGCTCCTGTTGGCGATGAAACTGCCAAGGGTGATTTATGGTGGGCAGGCTTAAGCCCAGCAGGCAACTTAAGTTTGGCATTGGTGCCTAGCCCGCTTGATGAAGCAAGTCGAGCGAAGGTACGAGCCAACATTGTTGCTGCAGCCGATGGTTACTATAAGCAATTGGCTAATGAGGGTTACCATATTCCTTATACAGCTGAGCAATACCCTTGGGGTTCTAACTCAAACCTAGTTAAACGTGGTATTTTCCTTACTTACGCTAGCGACTACAGTGGCGACAGTAAGTATATGCAAGCCTTGGTTCACGCAATGGATTACATTCTAGGACGTAACCCACTGGATCAATCGTACATTACTGGTTATGGCAGCAATCCTTTGAAGAACCCACATCACCGTTTTTGGGCTCATCAAGCGGATCCTAAATCGCCTGTACCTGCTCCTGGTGCGATGTCTGGTGGACCTAACTCTATGAGCTTTAGTGACCCAATTGCGGCGGGTTTAAAAGGTAACTGTATTGGACAAACTTGTTTTGTTGATGACATCGGTGCTTGGACGCTAAATGAAATTACTATCAACTGGAATGCGCCATTAGTATGGGCTGTAACAGCCTTAGATGAACATCGCATGAAATAGTTGCTACCAAAAAACTTACTAACCTAGGCCAGCTTATTGCTGGCCTTTCTTGCTTGTGCCTTTGAGTTTTATTTACAAATGATGTAAAAAATTGAGAAAATGTGATCTATCACTGCGTTCTATCGCTCAATTTTATTTGAAACAAGTGCTTTATGCATTTCACATATATAGTGATCGCAGGGGTTTTATTTTCTCTGTATTGACTGTTATACATATGTAAAAAAATATAGGCATGTAAAAAAAAGAGAAATAAAATGCGGACTCGAGTTAGTTGTCAGAGAATAAACGTGAAAGATAAAAATAAAATAGCACAGCGTTCAACCGTATACGATGTCGCGGCCTTAGCCGGAGTGTCACCTAGTACGGTATCTCGGTTTATGAACCAGACCACCTATGTATCAGATGCTAAACGTAAACAAATTCAAGCGGCTATGGCTGAGTTGGGTTATAAACCCGGACAGCAAACTGGTGCTAGTGCCAGCAGCCGAACTATGACCATTGGCGTATTGGTTCAAGATCCCGACAGTCCTTTTTATTCATCTATTCTGAATGGTATCGAAGAGGTATTACTGGCTCAAGGCTACTCTCATATCATCGTCACTGGTCACTGGAATAGCGAAGAAGAGATGGAGTCGATGCAATTGCTGTTGTCGCGTTCGGTTGATGGCATCATCATCGTCACTGGCGGGTTAAGTGATGACCAGTTGCTCGATTTTTCCAAAAAGCGGCCGATTGTCGCTCTAGGGCGGGCTTTGGAGTCGCCGCGTTTGCGCTCAATTAAAATTGAAAATTCGGTTGGAGCCTATATGGCCACCAATCACCTGATCCAACTTGGCCATCAAGATATTGTTCATATTAAGGGCGCAAAAGGTCACCCCGATACTCAGCAGCGTTACGAAGGTTATTGCCAAGCGATGGAACATGCCGGCTTGCCGCTGAAGCTGCAGCTAGTAGAGCAAGGTGATTTTACTGAACAAGGGGGCTTTGACGCGGTGCAGCGTTTGTTAACCAGTAAGCGACCATTTACGGCTATTTTTGCGGCTAATGATCTAACTGCTTATGGGGCAATGCAGGCCTTATATCAAGCCAAACGAGCAGTACCTGAGCGGGTATCGGTAATCGGTTTTGATGATATTCCCAGCTCGGCTTTCTTTATCCCCCCCTTAACTACCGTGCGTCAGCCAATTTTTGATACCGGTTATGCTGCGGCACTTACTATTTTAGATATGCTCAATGGTGGTGAAGCACATAACTTTCGGATCCCTCCGATTGAATTAGTTAAACGTGAAACCACTCAGGCTAGAGTGGGTTAATTAAGCTTGTCATTGTTGGGCCTGAGTCGTTTATAATTAGCAACTCAGGCCTTTTTATATGAACATCATGAAAACCAATCTCATCACTCGTGCCGGCTGGCATAAACTCGATAACGAGCTGAAATACCTATGGAAAGTAAAACGCCCCGAAGTAACCCAAGCGGTATCTGAAGCTGCTGCGTTGGGGGATCGTTCGGAGAACGCTGAGTATAAAGAAGGTAAGCGCGAACTGCGCCGTATTGACTCGCGCTTGCGCTTTTTAACCAAGCGTTTAGATGCACTGGAGATTGTTGACCATCATCCTCAACAAAATGGCAAAGTGTTTTTTGGTGCTTGGGTTGAGCTAGAAAACGAAGACGGCGATATTGCTCGTTATCGCATCGTGGGCACTGATGAAATTGACCCCAAACTTGGTTATATCACTATTGATTCACCGATGGCACGTGCCTTAATTGGTAAGCAAGTGGATGACGATGTATTTGTTAAAACTCCTTCAGGAGTAAAAGAATGGTGGATCATTGCCATTCAATATCAGCCGTTCGAGGGTTAATCGTAGTGTGGCTTGGCCTAAAAAGGTGAATTGTCTAATGTTGAAAAAAATTCATCTAAAGCTAAGTTGAAGCTGAACAAGATTGACTAAGATGAACTTCTCTTTATTATCTAGCGGTATAGACGTCTAAATGTCTTTTACGGAGAAGGTCATGGGATTCCAACACGCACAACATATCGAAACACTAAACCAAAGTCTTAGTGAGCTAAATCGAGCCATTAATGTCTCGTTTGAGTTTTTTCCCCCCACAACTGAGACGATGGAGCAAACCCTGTGGTCATCGATTGAGCGTTTGCAAACCCTCAAGCCAAAGTTTGTCTCGGTCACCTATGGTGCTAATTCTGGTACCCGTGACCGTACCCATAAGGTGATTAAGGCAATAAAAGAGCGCACCGGATTAGCTGCCGCGCCGCATTTAACCTGTATTGATTCTACTCCCGATGAATTGCGTCAAATTGCTCGCGATTACTGGCAAAGCGGTATTAAACACATCGTTGCATTACGTGGTGATTTACCGCAGGGCGCAGCAAAGCCTGAAATGTACGCCAATGATTTAGTCGTCTTATTAAGGGAACAGGCTGATTTTGATATCTCGGTTGCCGCCTATCCCGAAATTCACCCTGAAGCCAAAAGCGCCCAAGCCGATTTGTTCGCTCTTAAGCGTAAGATGGATGCAGGAGCAAACCGCGCCATCACTCAGTTCTTTTTTGATGTAGAAAGTTATCTGCGTTTTCGTGACCGTTGTGCTGCTATTGGTATTGAAGGCGAGATTGTTCCAGGCATCCTGCCTGTATCGAATTACAACACCCTAAAAAAGTTTGCTTCTTTTGCCAACGTTAAAGTGCCCAAGTGGTTACATAATCAGTTCGCGGGTTTGGATAATGATCAAACCACTCGTAACTTAGTGGGGGCCAGTGTGGCGATTGAAATGGTTAAAGTATTATCGCGTGAAGGTGTGCAAGACTTCCATTTCTATACCTTAAATCGCTCCGAGCTTTCTTATGCCATTTGCCATACCCTAGGAGTGCGTCCAGAAGCGGTGCCAGCTTAGGCTTAATCTAAAACTTTGGCGCTTGAAGGGAAAGCTGTTAAGCGTCAACTTGAAGTTGTTCTAGCTCGAACATGAAAGATTGATGATTTAGCCCCATGGATAAAAAGGCTCTCAGAGGTCTTGGGCGATTTGTCTTGCTGCAAGTTAGTCAGATGGCGCGCCAGTTGCAGCTTTCATTTACACCTTATCTCCTAGAGAAAAGCGGCATTAAACGCTGAGCAGCTAAACCACATTAGTATCGCGTAGTGCCAATTGTTTTGTAGTAGTTGGCGGTTAGAAAACTGGTAACGTGCCATCATGGTTAAGCCAACGCCAGATAGTGGGCTACTACCGGCTGATATTGCCCAAGAACTAAGAAATAAAAAGCCCAGTTGGCTAGGATCGGGTTCTAGGGGCAGTAATAATGGGCTAGCTACGGCGATGCTCACTACTGGATGCACGCCCAACATTCCGGCGATAATCATCATCGCTAAAATCAAGGCAAAACTAGATGCGGAAAACCCCAGTTGCTGCAGGTTTAAAAAATCAGGGTAAGCGGCTAGCAGCGATTTTATGCCCGCAGAAAAGACGCCCGCAGCTAGAAACAAGACAAATTGACTACCCACATTCGGCAGGCGATGGCGAATAAAGTTTCTAGCGATAATTAGCTTGGTAGGCCCCTGTGCGAAGCTGAGGGCCGCGATAGGGGCTAAGCAAGTAATGATTAAAATGATGCTGATGGCGGGATAAACAAAATGTAAGGCTATGACACTGCAAGCAAGCAACAGCGGAATGCGTAAGCTTTCGGCTTTGATTGGGTATCCAGCAAACTCACCTTTATCTTTTAGCATCACCTCCATAACGCTAATTAAGATTGCTAAGCCAGCCATTAATGCACCTGGCACTAGTACATCTAGCCATTGCATACCTGGTGCATAGGTGAGCGATACAGCGGTGGCGATGAAAAAGGGTGACCACCACGCCGCGGCGCAGAAACAGCGGGTGAGGATTATTTGCTGAGTATTGCTTAATGGTTGACGCTGGGCGAGGCGATCGCCCATGATAAAGATCACTGATAAATTGATGATGGCACCCAGCAGGTTAACCCCCAGTGCAGTACTGGCAATGCTCTTTTTACCTAAGGGTAGCGGTTCGTCGGGTTTGTCTGGATTGGTTAAGGCTAGGAATGACACCGCACTAAACATCGCCAGCAGTGGCAAGTTAATTGACAGGATTTGCTCTAGTCCCAACCAGCTGTTTTGGCTGGCTGCTAAGCCCAATAGTAGTAAACCTAAACCCAGCAAACTGCCTGCTTGAATCTTTATCGTTGAACCCAGTTGTGGCCAGTGTAGTAAGGCCGCTCCCCAAGCGCATAAAGTGGGAAGGGTGAGGCCAATTACGCCAAAGGCAAATAGCAGATATAACAGCAAGGAAGCTAAAAACAACCAACCTTTATAGTTCTGCATCGTCACCGTCCTAGTCGATGATAAGAAGTAGGGTTGCCGCCGAGAAATAGAGGCCGAATCTGTAAGACCAACAACCCCGCATCTGCGGGGTTGTAAGTACCAGTGTTTAACCAGTGTTGCGCATACCAGCTGCGATACCGGCAATGCTTACCATTAAGGCTTGGTCAACGTTGGGGCAAAGCTCTTCGTTGATGCGAGAGCGGTTAAGCAGCTCTACTTGAAGCACATGCAGTGGGTCGATGTACGGGTTGCGTAGGTTAATTGACTCAACCACCCAGGCTTGATTGGCTAGCAAACGATGTTCTGGAGATAGCGACATTAATGCTTCTTTGCCGCGTTCCAGCTGATCACGTAGTTTTTTACCTAACACTTGAAGTTCAGGTTCAACCAAACGGTCATCGTAGATTTTTGATAACCAGGTGTCAGCTTTTAAGAACACCATTTCTAACATCGCCAAGCGATTATCAAAAAATGGCCAAGCGCGCATTTCTGCTAGTAGCCCTTCTCTGCCTTGCTCTAGTTGCGCTTCAAACGCAGCACCACTGCCCAACCAAGCAGGCAATAGTAAGCGGTTTTGACTCCAAGAGAAAATCCATGGGATTGCTCGTAGGCTCTCTACTCCACCGTCTTGGCGACGCTTAGCTGGGCGACTACCTAATGGTAGCTTGGCTAATTCCCGCTCTGGGGTAGCCGCACGGAAATAGGGAACGAAGTCTTCTTCTCCCCAAACCACACCACGGTAAGCATCACAAGAAATTTCGGCAATTTGATCCATTACTTCACGCCATTCATCTTTAGGCTCCATCGGTGGGATCAGGTTCGCTTCGAGTACCGCACTGGCATATAGATTCAAGCTGTCTAAGGCTACTTTAGGTAGACCAAACTTAAAGCGGATCATTTCACCTTGTTCAGTTACCCGTAAGCCACCTTTAAGTGAACCCGGAGGCTGTGATAACAGCGCCGCATGAGCTGGTGCTCCACCACGACCAATTGTACCGCCACGACCATGGAATAGGGTGAGGCTAATTTGGTGGCTTTCGCAGATGGATACCAGTGCTTCTTGGGCGCGGTACTGCGCCCAAGAAGCGGCCAGTACTCCGGCATCTTTGGCTGAATCGGAATAGCCAATCATTACGTGTTGCTGACCTGAGATGTAGCCACGGTACCAGTCAACCGACAGCAATTTGCTCATGGTGGCTGGTGCATTGTTTAAGTCATCTAGGGTTTCGAATAACGGTGCGACCGGCAGGCGGAACGGACAACCGGCTTCTTGCAGCAACAGCTGCACAGCGAGTACATCAGAAGGCTCACTGGCCATTGATATAATGTAAATACCTAAGGCTTCACGTTCTTGTTTGGCGATAATTTCACAGGTATCGAGTACTTCTTGAACCGCGTCGCTAGGTTCCCAATCGCGTGGGAATAGTGGACGTTTCGAGTTTAGCTCTTGTAGCAAGAAGTGCTGTTTATCGGTTTCGTTCCAATGCGCGAAATCGCCCATTCCTAGGTAGCGAGTGATCTCTGAAAAGACTTCTTCGTGACGGCCGCTATCTTGGCGAATATCTAAACGCAGTAAGTTAATGCCGAAACAAGCAATGCGGCGCAATAAATCAAGCAAGGTGCCATCGGCAATAATACCCATGCCACAATCTTGCAGTGAGTAATAACAAAGTTCTAAAGGCTCTCGTAGTTGCTCGGTGTTGGTAATAATGTCGCGAGCTTCGGTATATTGACCTTTTAATTTGGCGGTCAGGTAGTCGTGAGTTTCTTGTAGCTCGCTGCGTAATACTTTAAGTAAAGCACGGTAAGGCTCTGCTTGATCGCCAGTTTGTTCAAGTAAGGCTTCGTTGGCATCGCTCATCGACAATTCGCTGACAAGCGTTTGGATTTCTTTTAGGTAAAGATCGACCGCTACCCAGCGACTCGATAGTAGTACTTCTTCTGTTACTTTTGCAGTAACGAAGGGGTTTCCATCACGGTCTCCACCCATCCAAGAAGAAAAAACCACGGGCGCTGCATCGAGTGCCAAACGCATGTCAAAGTGCTGACCGAGTTTTTTATCAAGTTGGCGGACAAACTCAGGGACCGCCTGCCATAGTGAGTTCTCGATAACCGCGAAACCCCATTTAGCTTCGTCTACTGGCGTTGGGCGTTGCTTACGGATTTCATCGGTGTGCCATGCTTGGTTAATCAGCTGCTCTAAGCGACCTAGTAACTGAGTTCTTTCTTGTTCAGGCAGGTCAAGCTCTAACCAGTCTAAGCAATTGTTAATGGCTACGTGCTTATTGATTAAGGTACGGCGAGTTACCTCGGTAGGGTGGGCAGTTAATACCAGTTCGATGTTGAGTTGGGCAACCGCATGGTGGATCTCGGCCTCACTGAGTTTTTCACTTTTAAGCTTATTAAATACTTGGTCAATGGGGTCTTGAGCACAGGTGCTGCCTTCGCAATTACGTGAAATAGTATGGAATTGCTCGGCGATATTGGCCAGGTTTAAAAACTGACTAAATGCGCGGGTTACCGGTAATAATTCATCGTCACTTAAGTTACGCAGTAACTCGAGTAGTTGTTCACGGGCTTGGTCATCATCATTACGCGAGGCTTTAGCCAACTGGCGAATGGTTTCCACTTTCTCTAGAAACGCTTCTCCCATGTGGCTTTTAATGGTATTGCCAAGCAGCTGTCCGAGTAAATTAACGTTTCCTCGTAACGACGCGTTGATTTCCTGAGGCATATTCTGGCTCATCGTTTTTCCTTCACTGTTTGCGTTTGCTAGCGATTTTGAAATTTTTTTACTAAATCACCCTTTTTCTGATGCAAAAACATACCTAAAACTGCTCTCATAGTCAAAAAGTGTAATTTAATTACATTTTAAGCGGTGTGTTTGCTCCAGTTCAGCCTTTAACTATAAGTCTTAAACCCAGCTAATAGAACCGCTAGTTACTTATAACTTATCTATTGTAATGATAGACATGACTAATGGTAGATAAAAATTCATTTTTATTGCATAAATTAATGCCTATGTTATGCTCCGCATATAGTGAAGGTGTGACATGTTTTAATGCTGAATAAAGCAACGATTTTATTCAATTGGGGCAAAGGATATGTGACATGCAAAGAGCAGAATTCGAGGAATATACAGCATGTTAAAAACAGCGATTGTTGGAGCCAGTGGTTATACGGGGGCCGAATTAGCGGGCTATGTTAGCCGTCATCCACACTTACAATTGGCCGGTTTGTTTGTATCAGAGCGCAGCCTTGATGCGGGCAAAGCCTTATCCAGCCTACACGGTAAACTACGTGGTGTTGTTGACTTGCCGGTACAGCCGCTAATTGTGGCGGATATTGCTCAGCTGTTTGCTGATATTGATGTGGTATTGTTAGCGACCGCTCATGAAGTGAGCCATGACTTGGCAGCTAGCTTCTTGCAAGCAGGATGTCAGGTGTTTGATTTATCTGGTGCCTTCCGAGTTAACAGTGCTGAGTTTTATCAAAACTTCTATGGTTTTACTCACCAGTTCCCCGAGTTATTAGAACAGGCAGTGTACGGCTTAGCTGAATGGAATGCTGAGCAAATTAAACAGACTAATTTGGTGGCAGTGGCCGGATGTTACCCCACAGCGGCTCTCACGGCCTTAAAACCCTTGGTTGAAGCCGGGTTGGTTGACTCGGCTAGCAAGGTGGTAATTAATGCCACTAGTGGCGTAAGTGGTGCCGGACGTAAGGCCTCGCTTACTACCTCTTTTTACGAAGTGAGCTTGGCTCCATACGGTGTGTTTACTCACCGTCATCATCCTGAAATTGAGGCTCATCTCGGACATCCGGTTATTTTTACTCCGCATTTGGGTAACTTTAAGCGCGGTATTTTGGCAACCATGAATATTTGCCTAAAAGCCGGCACCTCTGAGAAACAAGTGAATCAGGCTTATCAGCAGGCTTATTCAGGCCAGAATATTGTACGTATTCTAGAAGGGCAATGGCCAGCGATCAGTAAAGTTGAACATACGCCTTTTATCGATTTGGCTTGGCAGCAACAAGGTGACGACTTAATCGTGGTTTCAGCTGAAGATAACCTACTTAAAGGGGCGGCTAGTCAGGCGATTCAATGTGTCAATATTCGTAACGGTTTTGCTGTTACTGAAGCACTAGTATAAGGCTGGATATGAAACCATTAGTGATTAAGTTAGGCGGAGCTGTATTAAACAACGCCGAGGCATTAAACAACCTATTTGTTGCCTTACAGCAAGTAAAACAAGCCATTGTGTTAGTGCATGGTGGTGGCGTGGTCGTTGAAGACGTGCTCAGCAAAATGGGGTTTGTTTCTGAAAAGCTCGATGGCCTGCGGATTACGCCTAAAGCACAGATTCCATATGTAGTTGGAGCCTTGGCCGGTACTAGCAACAAGTTGTTACTCGCCCAAGCTTTAAAGTCTGGTTTGTCGGCCGTAGGTTTGTGTTTAAGTGATGCCGGCAGCTGCAAGGTGAGTGCCACGGATACGCGCTTGGGCCATGTGGGTGAGGCCACTGAAGGTAACCCTTCTTTATTAAATAGTTTAATTGAGCTGGGTCATGTGCCAGTGATAAGCTCTATTGGTATTGGTGACGATGGCGAGCTATACAATGTGAACGCTGATCAAGCAGCTTTAGCGATTTGTAAGTTATTGCAAGGACAACTGATATTGTTATCTGATGTGGCTGGCGTATTGGACCAAAACAAACAGTTAATCGCACAATTAAATAGCACACTGGCTGAGCAACTGATTGCCGATGGTGTGATTACCGATGGCATGAGCGTAAAGGTGAATGCGGCGCTTGAAGCAGCGGCATTTCTAAACAGTTCGGTGGCATTGGCGTCTTGGAAAGACCCAGCAAAATTAGCCAGCTTACTCGCTGGTCAAACATATAATGGCGAGTCGGTTGGGACTCAAGTAAGCGTTTAAGGAAAAGTAATGAGTGATTTTAAGCACCTGCTTAGTCTACAGGATTTAACTCAAGAACAAATTTTGGGTCTGCTTGAATTAGCGGCCAAGATAAAAATATCTCCCGCTGAGTATGGTCAAACACTAGCTGGAAAAAGTGTGGTAACCCTATTTGAAAAACCGTCATTACGTACTCGTGTTACCTTTGATATCGGGATCAATCGCTTGGGTGGCCATGCGGTGTATCTAGATCAACAAAACGGTGCCATGGGCGAGCGCGAAAGTGTTAAAGATTTTGCTTCCAACATTACTCGCTGGGCAGATGCCATTGTGGCGCGGGTGTTCTCTCATAAGACCTTGTTAACCCTGCGTGAGCATGCATCAGTACCGATTATCAATTCGCTTTGTGACTTATACCACCCTTGTCAGGGCTTGGCTGATTTTCAAACCATTAGCGAACAATATTCTGACTTGAGCAAAGTAAAGTTGGCCTACTTAGGTGATGGTAATAATGTGACTCATTCATTGTTACTCGGTGGTGCTATTTTAGGTATGGAAGTGGCGGCAATATGCCCTCTTGGTTCAAGCCCCGATGCGCAAGTTGTTCAAAAAGCCCAAGCTCTTGCCAAAATTCATGGCGGCAAGATTGTGGTTAGCGATAAAATCGAAGATATTAAAGGGTACGATGTAGTATATGGAGATACTTGGGTTTCAATGGGGGACGAGACTCCTTTGCAATCCGTGAAAGATAAGTTTACCGCTTATCAAATTAACCAGAATCTGCTGCAACAATGTGGTATCAACCATGTGTTGCACTGCCAACCTGCGCACCGCGAGTTGGAAATTACTTCGGAAGTGATGGATGGTCCTCAGTCACTGATTTTTGATCAAGCTGAAAACCGTATGCACGCTCAAAACGCCGTTTTAGTTAGTTTATTAAGTTAAAAGCAGCTTAGCCATTCGCTGAGTTAAACAAGGAATTTTACGATGTCAGATATCAAAAAAGTTGTATTAGCATACTCCGGTGGCCTAGATACCTCGGCCATCATCCCCTGGTTGAAAGAAACCTATAATAATTGTGAAATTGTAGCGTTTTGTGCCGATGTGGGCCAAGGTGCAGAGGAGCTAGTTGGTCTTGAAGAAAAAGCCTTAGCTTCGGGGGCTTCCGAGTGTCACATTGTGGATCTTAAAGAAGAGTTTGTTGCCGATTACATCTATCCCACTATTGCTACTGGCGCAGTGTATGAAGGTACGTACTTGTTGGGTACTTCAATGGCGCGTCCGATTATTGCTAAAGCACAAGTGGACGTCGCCCGTAAAGTGGGCGCCGATGCCGTGTGCCATGGTTGTACTGGTAAAGGTAATGACCAAATTCGTTTTGAAAGTTGTTTTGCTGCACTAGCGCCGGAATTGACCGTTATAGCCCCATGGCGTGAATGGGATATGGTGAGCCGTGAAGACTTACTCGATTACCTAGCAGAGCGCAATATCCCTACTACTGCTTCTGCCACTAAAATCTACAGCCGTGATGCTAACGCTTGGCATATTTCTCACGAAGGTGGCGAGCTAGAAGACCCATGGAACGAGCCAAGCAAAGGTGTATGGACCTTAACTGTTGACCCGATTGATGCGCCAAACGAGCCCGAATACGTGAGCCTTAAAGTTGAGCAAGGCCGAGTAGTTGCGGTTAATGATGAAGCGCTTAGCCCTTACCAAGTGGTAATGAAGCTTAACCAAATTGCAGCAGCGCACGGTGTAGGACGTATTGATATTACCGAAAATCGCACCGTAGGTATGAAGTCTCGTGGTTGTTATGAAACTCCGGGGGGCACGGTTATTGTTGCGGCGCTGCGTGCTATTGAAGAATTAGTATTAGATAAAACCTCTCGTGTTTGGCGTGAAAAAGTGGGTCAAGAGATGGCGCATTTGGTTTACGACGGTCGTTGGTTTACACCTTTATGTAAATCCTTGTTAGCAGCTTCTGAGGCCTTGGCAACTGATGCTAATGGTGAGGTGGTTGTTAAACTCTATAAAGGTCAAGCGCTTGCTGTACAAAAACGCTCTCCAAATAGCTTGTACTCTGAAGAGTTTGCCACTTTTGGTGAAGATCAAGTTTACGATCAAAAACACGCCGAAGGCTTTATTCGTTTATACTCTCTAGCCAGTCGGATCCGTGCGCTAAACAGTAAATAAGATTAGCTGTCGTAATTAAGTAAGAAATACTTGGGCCTCAGCTGCAAATTGCGCTGAGGTCTTTGCAATAATAAATGGAGAGAAAAATGGCATTGTGGGGTGGGCGTTTTAGCCAAGCTGCAGATACCAGATTTAAGCAGTTCAACGATTCTTTACGTTTTGATTACCGTTTAGCGGAACAGGACATAACCGGCTCTATTGCTTGGTCTAAAGCCTTATTAAGTGTTGGCGTACTTAATCAAGATGAACAAAGCAAACTAGAAGAAGCGCTATTAGATCTGGGTAAGCAAGTTGCCGAAAACCCCCAGCAAATTCTTGGCAGTGATGCAGAAGATATTCACTCATGGGTTGAAACACAATTAATTCAGCGGGTGGGTGATCTTGGTAAAAAGTTACATACTGGACGTAGTCGTAACGACCAAGTAGCCACTGACTTAAAACTGTGGTGTAAAGGCCAAGGTGTTGAGTTACTAGAGCATTTAGACAAGTTACAACAGAAGTTGGTGAAGTTTGCTCGTCAGCAGCAAAACACGGTGTTACCAGGTTATACCCACTTGCAACGCGCTCAACCTGTCACCTTTTCCCACTGGGCAATGGCTTATGTAGAAATGTTTGAACGGGATTATTCGCGCTTGCAAGATGCTTTAAGCCGATTAGATGTATGCCCACTAGGCTGTGGTGCTTTAGCCGGAACGGCCTATCCAATGGATCGTCAACAAATCGCCAAAGATCTTGGATTTCGTCGTGCCACCCGTAATAGCTTAGATTCTGTATCTGATCGGGACCACGTGGTGGAACTGATCTCTACAGCATCAATCAGCATGATCCACTTAAGCAGAATGGCCGAAGATTTAATTTTTTATAATTCGGGCGAATCTGCATTCCTCGACTTATCTGATCAAGTGACTTCGGGCTCGTCATTGATGCCACAAAAGAAAAATCCAGATGCTTTAGAGCTTATTCGCGGTAAAGCAGGACGAGTGTATGGCTCTTTGTCAGGCATTATGATGACCCTCAAAGCGCTTCCACTAGCTTATAACAAGGACATGCAAGAAGATAAAGAAGGCCTATTTGATGCTTTGGATACTTGGGGTGATTGTTTAGCCATGGCTGAATTAGTACTTGATGACATGCAAGTACATGAAGAGACCACTATTGAAGCGGCTAAAGGTGGTTACTCCAATGCTACTGAGTTGGCAGATTACTTAGTAGCGAAGGGGATACCTTTCCGTGAAGCGCACCATATTGTAGGTATTGCAGTAGTCAAAGCAATTGAAAAAGGCGTGCCGCTGGAAGAGTTAAGCCTGGCAGAGTTTAAAGAGCTGGCCCCAGAGATCGAAGACGATGTTTATCCAAACTTGTCGCTGGAGTCCACTTTGGCTAAGCGCCAAGCCTTAGGTGGCGTATCCCCAGAGCAAGTGGAACATGCTTTAACCGAAGCCGAAGTGCGCTTATCTAAACGCAATGTTAAAGGCTTGTATGTTCGTTCAGCACGCATGACCGATTTAGATAACATCGAAGATATGGTCAACTACTGGTCACAAGCTGGAGAGAACTTACCGCGTCCTCGTCCTGAGTTAGTGCAAGCGATTGGCGATTTTACAGTGAGTGAGCAGGCTGGCAAAGTAACCGGTTGTGCTTCTCTTTACTTGTACGATACCGGCTTAGCGGAAATTCGTTCCTTAGGTGTTTATCCAGGCTCACAACGTTCTGGCCAAGGGCGAGCCATGGTACAGCACTTAATGAAAAAGGCGAAGAAAATGGAGATCGAGAAGGTGTTTGTACTTACTCGCGTTCCAGAGTTCTTCATGAAATTAGGCTTTAGTCCTACTTCGAAAAGTTTGTTACCAGAAAAAGTAATGAAAGATTGTGATATTTGTCCACGCCAGCATGCCTGTGATGAGGTAGCTTTAGAATTCATTCTGGACAGTAGTCACTTGATTCATAAGCAAAGCGTGGCCTAAAACTTAGCCAGCCAAGCAGATAGAGTGATAAAAGCAAAGCCAGTTGCAGTATGCCACTGGCTTTGTTATTTCAGGCATTAGGAAAGCGTGATGGATTATGCTCAATTGGAAGCTTATTTATTAGCTAAAACTCAAGCTAAGTTGGAGTATCCCTTTGCTCCGGACGTTCCGGTGTTTAAAGTTAGGGGAAAGATGTTTGCCTTAGTGGGGGGGCGCGGTGGTGAAATGTTCATCAATCTTAAGTGTCAGCCAGAACAAGTTGATGCGCTGACTGATATTTTCCCCGCCATTCGCAGAGCTTATCATATGAATAAACGTCATTGGCTTAGTCTCTATTTTGATGGCAGTGACGCAGAGCAACAAGTCTTTGGCTTGATCGATAACTCCTATAGTTTAGTGGTGGCAACTATGAGTAAATCAGTACGGGCGTTATTGCTAGATTAGCAACGGTAATATCAATACTCGCTTAATGGTGAGTGTTTGCTAGTGTTTAGTTAATTACTAAGCATTTTGTTTGAGCTTTCTATAAGAGGATCCTATTAAGCATGAATAGGGCAGTGGTTTCGGCCGTTAAAGTGACGCTGGTTTACGCTAGTTTTTCTGCTCTGTGGATATTGTTTTCAGACATGGCCGTGGAATGGCTATTTAATAGTGCGCAGCTGCGAGCTTTAGCCCAAACCTATAAGGGGTTATTGTTTGTTGTTATTACTGCTATGTTGTTGCTTACTCTGGTGTTGAGAGATAATCGCGCGCTACAAAAAGCCGATGATATGGACAGTCTTACGGGCTTGCATAGCTTGAATATGTTTATTCGTACACTCAATGCCACGCTGGCTCAGCTGAACAGCAATGAACGTTTGTTTGTTGCTTATCTTGATATCGATGATTTTAAGCAGATTAATGAAGTGCTAGGTTTTGAACGGGCTGACACTTTGTTGCAAGATACTGCCAAGGCCTTGCTTAAGTCTGCTCTGCCCGGATCATTTGTCGCTCGTTTACATGCCGATCAATTTGCTTGTTTCGCGATTATTGAAGATATCTCCGAGGTGGATACGCGAATGCGAGGAGTACAGCGTTTATGCACTCTAAGTGGTCAGCGTTATGGTATCGATGTTAGTTGTTCGGTGGGAGTCGCGTTATTTCCAAGTGATGGTAACAGTGCCAAGGAAATGATGATTTCTGCATCTCAAGCACTAAATGTAGCGAAACAACAGCGCAATACGATTATCTATCATGATAAAACCTTAAGTGAGCAAGCCATAATACGTCGCCAGTTAGTGCTTGATTTACGAGAGGCGATTGCCGAGCGAAGTCTATATGTGGTGTATCAACCTAAATATGAGTTAGAGGGGCTAAGTTGCAACGGAGTGGAAGTGCTGGTGCGTTGGAATCACCCAGTACATGGCTTAATTGCGCCGGACGTATTTATTCCTTTAGCCGAAGATAATGGTTTAAGTTCGGCTATTTCTAAGTTGGTCATTACTAAGGCTGCTGAAGAATTACTCGCGTCTGGTTTGTTAAGTGGGGTACTAAGTCATGTGGCGGTGAATGTTTCAGCCACTGAATTTAATAATACCGAAGAGATGAGTTCGCTGAGTAGCTTCATCGAAAGCTATAGTGACTTTGCTAAATATGTTCGTTTAGAAATTACCGAAACGGCCACCCTTACCGATATGCGCAAGAGTGTTGAGGTGATTTCTCAGCTACAAGCTCGTGGCTTAACCTTATCAATCGATGACTTCGGCACCGGTTATACCTCCTTAGCCATGCTCAAAGATCTGACCGTAGATGAGATCAAAATTGATCGCAGTTTTGTGGCCGAGCTGGAACACGATGCGCGTTCTAAAACCATTGTGTGTGCCGTTATCGCTATGGCAAACAGTTTTCAGATTAACATTGTGGCAGAAGGAGTGGAAACTGAAAATCAGTTAAAAGTTCTGAGAAAAGTCGGCTGTCGTCAAGCCCAAGGGTATTACTTAGGGAAGCCGATGGTTATAGCCGAATTACTCAAACACCTCGCTAATCAAATCGAGGGGCATTAAACCGCTGATGGTTTTATTCGGGCAACCAAACTCACCGTGTCGATTGAAGGTGAATTTGGTGCGTATCTATTTCTGCTTAGCGCTCTTTGCGAGCTAGGTGTTGGGTATATCCAAGCGGTGTTGAGCCATGTGATTAAAAATTCGCTCGCTATCTAATACCTGAGCAAAAGGCATCGGGTTATCACAGTAGCTAAGTACGTAATCGGTGAGCTTTTCTTTGACGATGTTAAGTAACTCTTCGGCTGACCACGGCTTGGCTAAATAGTAGTTCAAGCCGCCGCGATTAATTGCTTCAATGGTATCGTGCAGCCCAGCTTGTCCGGTTAATAAAATTTTCTGGGCCGCTTCGCTGCTATTGGCATGATTAAGGTCAATGAGAAAATCAATACCCAATTCATCGGGCATAATATGGTCGGCTAGAATCAACGCAAGTTTGCCTCCTTGCGCTTCGAACTCGCTGATAACTTCTCGTGCTTCGGCCACGCTTTCTGCGCCATCAATGGTGAAAGGAGGACTTAAAGAGGCGATATCGCTTAGTACACTGTCGAGTACTTCTCGCTCATCATCCACACACAAAATCAATAATTGCTCCATGACCAGACTCCTTTAAGTCCTATTGTTGGTTCAAGGGTAAAGTAACGGTGAAACGAGTAAAGTGTCCTAGCTCCGATTCCACCTCTATTCTACCTAAATGTTGTGCCACTATTTGTTGGCATACGGTAAGGCCAATTCCTAAGCCGAAATGGCCTTCTCGCTTGGTAGTAAAATTTAATTCAAAAATCTTTTGGATCAGTTTAGAACTAATACCAGGGCCGTTGTCTTCTATGCTAACTGAGATATAACCAGGAGAAGCCTCCACGTAGCGGCTAGTTATATAGAGTTTACCTCGCGTTCCCATAGCATCTAAGGCATTGGCAATTAAGTTGGTCCAAACCTGTTGTAAGGCTATTGGGTGGCAGCGATAAACCGGGAGGATTCCATAGTTACATTCTACTTCGAAGCTGCGCAGCCGATTTTCCAGTATGACTAAGGTTTCGGCAATGCCGTCGTTAATGTCAGCCAATACCGGTTGCTCGGGATCTTGACCAGCGTAGTGTTTTAGCCCTTTTACCAACTCGGCGATGCGGCTGGCACAAACTTGGATATTGCGTAAAAAATTGCCAATTTGATGGTAGCGGGCGAGGGCGTCGATGAGTGGGTCTTGTTGATTGATATCACAGCAGTCTAAATATAGTTGACGTAAGTCAGGTTGATCTAAGCCGATGCTAACGGCCTTTCTGGCAGTAATAGAGCTGCCAAATAAATCAGTGGCTTGTTTGCTGCGTTGGCGGATGTCGCTAGTAGACATGGGTTTTAGGGTAAAGGCGGATTTAAGTAATTTTTGCCCGAGCTGCTCTTGCGGAGCTGAAAGCTGATGTTTAAGTACTTGTGGTAGCTGTTTGGCTATCGTATCGCTTCCGCGAATTATCGCGGCTACTGGGTTATTTAGTTCATGAGCCACACCAGCAATAAGTTGTCCCAATACGGCCATTTTTTCTTTTTCGATGAGTTGCAGATGGGCAGAATCGAGCGAACTTAGCGTGGTTTGCAGTGTTAGTTTGGTTTGAATGCTTTTTTGGAGTCGTCGGTTAAAGTGACGCAGCAAGAGATTGGTAAATAAGGGCAGTAATTGATTGCTTGAATCTAAAACCTTGGCAAAGGTGGCTTTATCGAGCTTTATAACTGCGGTTTTCATTGTGGTGATGGCACTAGTAAAGGCTAACTCCCCTGTTACAAAAGACATCCCCCCAACCAGTGAGCCTGCTTTCATGCGCGCCACTTCTAAGCTTTGATTCTCTTGTTGTTTGCGTAATACCACCTCGCCCTTGGCAATAAACCATAAAAAGCGATTGGCTTGTCCCTCTTGAGTGAGAACGTGGTTGGCACTGTAAGTGCGGCAAAGGTGGTCTTCATCATTATCTTGAAAGAAGCTATACAGCGCGGAAATGACTTTCTCTGAAAGTTGCTGGTCACTGAGTGCGGTATAATCAAAAAAACGCGCTCTAAACTGGGCCACCCTAGCCGCCAGTTGTTGTTCTAACCATTGCTGATCGGTTTCGGCGTGAACTGGCCAGTAGCGTTGTATTTGCTGAAAAAGTTGCTGCTGGTTACTCTCAGCGCTGAGAATATAAACAGGAGAAAACTGGTTAACCAGATCGATAAGCTGAGTGCTATTGAGTTGTTCATCGGCGTAGAACATCACCTTGGTTGAGTCTGTGGCACTCTCTTGCAATAGCAATTGAAAGTCTTCAGTAAAGTGCGCTTGTGTAAACCAAGAGAGCTCAACGATGATCATTGTATAATAACAGTGCGGCCGAGTTTGCTCGGAAGGAACCGTTTCACAGAGGCATAGCTGCCAAGGGAAGTGATTATCCTTTAGCGAATGTGCCCATTGTTTACGACTGAGAACTAACAAGCGGGATTGATTGTTCATAGTATCTTGCCTAGCACTTATCGATAAATATTATATGCTTAGATCGAGGAAGGTTTTGCGAGCTGGTTAAAGATTCGCAGGGCTGTTTAGCAAATAAACAATTTTTCTAGAATCGCTTGTTTTTTATCATTGCTCAAGTATAATACCGCCGCTTACTTAATAAAGTAGCTGAGTTGCTTCGGCAACTTGTATTGCTTAACGGCCTAAAGCCGTTAGGAACTAACAGTGCTTCCGATTTGGAAGCAAACGTTACTCGTCGCATGCACTACCATCCCCAGATTTTGGAATCGGATGTCGTTGGTGTGTGTTAGGTTCTTTTATTTTTTATTTGGAGCTCTGTCAATGCAGAACCAAAGAATTCGAATCCGCTTGAAAGCATTCGATCACCGTCTGATCGATCAATCTACTGCGGAAATCGTAGAAACTGCCAAACGCACTGGCGCTCAGGTTCGTGGTCCAATTCCACTACCTACTCGTAAAGAGCGTTACACCGTACTTGTATCTCCGCACGTTAACAAAGACGCGCGTGACCAGTATGAAATTCGCACCCACAAACGTCTTGTAGACATCGTAGAGCCAACTGATAAAACAGTTGACGCTTTGATGCGTCTTGACCTTGCTGCTGGTGTAGATGTGCAAATCAGCTTGGGCTAAGCCTGAGTCTGACTATTTAAGAGGTTTTTACAATGATTGGTCTAATCGGTCGTAAAGTTGGAATGACCCGCATCTTCACTGAAGATGGTGTATCAATTCCAGTTACCGTAATCGAATGTGAGCCAAACCGCGTTACTCGTGTAATCACTGAGGAAAGCGACGGTTATCGTGCTCTACAAGTGACCACCGGCGCTAAAAAAGCAAGTCGTGTTAACAAACCAGAAGCGGGTCAATTCGCTAAAGCTGGTGTTGATGCGGGTCGTGGCCTGTGGGAATTCCGTCTAGCAGACGGTGAAGGTGAAGAAGTAAACGTAGCTGATGAGCTAAACGTTGACTTGTTCAATGAAGTTAAGAAAGTAGACGTTACTGGTACTTCTAAAGGTAAAGGTTTCCAAGGCGGTGTTAAACGCTGGAACTTCGCTACCCAAGATTTTACTCACGGTAACTCTTTGAGCCACCGTGCTCCTGGTTCTATTGGTCAAAACCAAAGCCCAGGTAAAGTATTCAAAGGCAAGAAGATGGCCGGACATATGGGTGCTGAGCGTGTAACTACGCAAAACCTAGATGTTGTACGTGTTGATGTTGAGCGTAACCTAATTTTGGTTAAAGGTGCCGTACCTGGCGCCACCAATGGCGACGTGATCATTAAACCTGCTGTTAAAGCGTAACGTTAGGAGATAGTAATGGAATTGGTATTGAAAGACGCGCAAAGCGCTCTTGAAGTTTCCGAAACTACCTTCGGACGTGACTTTAACGAAGCCTTGATTCACCAGGTAGTGACTGCATACGCTGCAGCTTCTCGCCAGGGAACTCGTGCTCAAAAAACACGTTCTGAAGTATCAGGTGGTGGTAAGAAACCATGGCGTCAGAAGGGTACAGGCCGCGCACGTGCCGGTACAATTCGTAGCCCAATTTGGCGTAGCGGTGGCGTAACGTTCGCTGCTAAGCCTCAAGATCACAGCCAAAAAGTTAACAAGAAAATGTACCGCGGTGCTATCCGCAGCATTTTGTCTGAATTGGTTCGTCAGGACCGTTTGATTGTGGTTGAAAAATTCGCTGTTGAAGCGCCAAAAACTAAAGAATTAGTTGCTAAGTTGAAAGGACTTGAGTTGAACGATGTATTAATCGTTACTCCTGAAGTTGACGAAAACTTATTCTTGGCCGCACGTAACCTCTACAAAGTAGACGTACGTGATGTAGCTGGTATTGACCCAGTTAGCTTGATTGCCTTTGACAAAGTGTTGGTAACTGCTGATGCAGTTAAACAAATTGAGGAGTGGTTAGCATGATCAGCGAAGAACGTTTGTTGAAAGTTCTAGTAGCTCCACATATCTCTGAAAAGAGCACTATGTCTGCTGAAGCCGATAACACTATCGTTTTCAAAGTTGTGAAAGATGCAACTAAAGCAGAAATCAAAGCTGCAGTTGAAAAACTATTCGAAGTTGAAGTGACTGGTGTTACTACCTTGAACCAAAAAGGTAAAACCAAACGTCATGGAGCACGTTTCGGTCGCCGTAACGACGTGAAGAAAGCGTATGTAACCTTAGCTGAAGGTGCAGACATCGACTTCACCGGCGCCGCAGAGTAAGAGGAGTTATCTTAAATGGCTATTGCAAAATGTAAGCCTACATCTGCTGGTCGTCGCCACGTTGTTAAAGTGGTTAACACTGACCTGCACAAAGGCAAGCCTTACGCTCCTTTATTGGAAAGTAAGTCTAAGTCTGGCGGTCGTAATAACCGCGGTGTTATCACCGTTCGTCACATCGGTGGTGGTCACAAGCAACACTACCGTTTGATTGACTTCAAACGTAACGACAAAGACGGCATCCCTGCAAAAGTAGAGCGTATTGAATACGATCCAAACCGCAGTGCAAACATCGCGTTGGTGTTGTTTGCTGATGGTGAACGTCGCTACATCCTAGCACCTAAAGGTGTTAAAGCTGGTACTGCGCTAATGGCTGGTGTTGATGCACCTATCGAAGCGGGTAACTGTTTGCCAATGCGCAACATGCCAGTAGGTTCTACTGTACATGCGATTGAAATGAAGCCTGGTAAAGGTGCTCAAATGGCACGTTCTGCTGGCGCTTATGCTCAAATCGTTGCGCGTGATGGTGCTTACGTAACTTTACGTCTACGTAGCGGTGAAATGCGTAAAGTATTATCTGATTGTCGCGCAACTTTGGGCGAAGTCGGTAATGCTGAACATATGTTACGTAAACTTGGTAAAGCTGGTGCAACGCGCTGGCGTGGTGTTCGTCCTACCGTTCGCGGTGTGGTAATGAACCCAGTTGATCACCCACACGGTGGTGGTGAAGGTCGTACCTCTGGTGGCCGTCATCCTGTAACACCATGGGGTGTACCAACCAAAGGTTACAAAACTCGTAAAAACAAGAGTACGGATCAATATATCGTACGCCGTCGTTCTAAGAAATAAGGGGAATCGCCATGCCACGTTCTCTCAAGAAGGGTCCATTCATTGACCTACACTTGTTGAAGAAGGTAGAGAAAGCGGTGGAAAGCGGGGACAAGAAACCATTGAAAACTTGGTCTCGTCGCTCAATGATCATTCCACAAATGATCGGTTTGACCATCGCTGTCCATAATGGTCGTCAGCACGTTCCAGTATTTGTTACCGATGAAATGATCGGTCATAAACTGGGTGAATTCGCGCCAACTCGTACTTATCGCGGCCATGCTGCTGATAAGAAAGCGAAGAAGAAGTAGGAGTATAAATAATGGAAGCTTTAGCTAAACATCGTTTTGCTCGTGGTTCTGCGCAGAAAGCTCGCCTGGTTGCAGATCAAGTACGTGGTCTACCAGTTGAAAAAGCGCTTGTTACGTTGCAATTCAGCAGCAAAAAAGCAGCAGGACTTGTTAAGAAAGTTCTAGAATCTGCCATTGCTAACGCTGAGCACAATGAAGGTGCTGATATTGATGAGTTGAAAATCACCAAAATCTTCGTAGATGATGGTCCAACTCTAAAGCGTATTCGTCCTCGTGCTAAAGGCCGAGCCGACCGTATTATCAAGCGTACCAGCCACATCACTGTGGTTGTGTCTGATAACTAGGAGATAAGCAATGGGTCAGAAAGTACATCCTAATGGTATTCGCCTAGGTATCGTAAAACCATGGAATTCAACCTGGTATGCCGATAAAGGTGAATACGCAGACAACCTTTTCAGTGACCACAAAGTGCGTCAATTCTTAACTAAAGAATTGAAAAGCGCTTCTGTGTCTCGCATTACTATTGAACGTCCTGCTAAGAGCATTCGTGTAACTATTCACACTGCTCGCCCAGGTGTTGTAATTGGTAAAAAAGGTGAAGATGTTGAAAAACTTCGCAAGAACGTCGCTAAATTAGCTGGCGTACCTGCGCAAATCAACATCTCAGAAGTTCGTAAGCCTGAGTTAGACGCTAAGTTAGTAGCAGACTCTATCTCTAGCCAACTAGAACGCCGTGTTATGTTCCGCCGTGCTATGAAGCGTGCAGTTCAAAACGCAATGCGTCTAGGCGCTAAAGGTATCAAGGTTCAAGTTAGTGGTCGTTTAGGCGGTGCAGAAATTGCCCGTGCTGAATGGTATCGTGAAGGTCGTGTACCTCTACACACTTTGCGTGCTGATATCGATTACTCAACTTCAGAAGCGTTGACTACTTACGGTATCATCGGCGTTAAAGTTTGGATCTTTAAAGGCGAAGTTCTTGGCGGAATGCCAGTAGCTGTAGCACCTGAAGCTCCTTCTAAGCCGAAGCGCGGTAACAAGCGCAACGCTAAATAGGAGAACCGGGAATGTTACAACCAAAACGTACTAAATTCCGTAAGCAACACACTGGTCGTAACCGTGGTCTAGGCAAAGGACAGAACGTGTCTTTTGGTGACTTCGGTTTGAAAGCGACTGGCCGTGGCCGTCTTACTGCTCGTCAAATCGAAGCAGCTCGTCGTGCGATGACTCGTCACATCAAACGTCAAGGTAAAATCTGGATCCGTGTATTCCCAGACAAACCTATTACTCAAAAGCCTCTTGAAGTGCGTATGGGTAAAGGTAAAGGTAACGTGGAATACTGGGTTGCCCAAATTCAGCCAGGCAAAGTTCTGTATGAAATGGACGGCGTTTCAGAAGGTCTTGCCCGCGAAGCTTTTGAGCTTGCTGCGCGTAAGTTACCTATTAGCACCACTTTTGTAACGCGGACGGTGATGTAATGAAAGCGAACGAACTTAAAGAAAAAAGTGTTGAAGAGCTTAAAGCTGAGCTACTAAACCTGCTTCGTGAGCAATTCAACTTGCGTATGCAAGCAAGTACTGGTCAATTAGCCCAAACTCACTTGCTTAAAAACGTACGTCGCGATATCGCGCGTGTGAAAACAATTCTGAATCAGAAGGCAGGTGCGTAATGAGCGATATCCGTACATTGCAAGGTAAAGTAGTTAGCGACAAGATGGACAAGTCTATTGTTGTTGCTGTTGAGCGTCATGTAAAACACCCTATTTATGGGAAGTACACTAAACGCACTACTAAACTACATGCTCATGATGAAGCTAATGTTGCTGCTCAAGGTGACATCGTAACCATCAGAGAATGTGCTCCAATTTCTAAGACTAAATCTTGGACTTTGGTAGACGTTGTAGTTAAAGCCTAAGCTTTAAAAACGATCGAAAAGGCTCCTCTATAGGAGCCTTTTTTCGTTATGATATCTAGTAATGATTATATTATTAGCTGAGTTTGCAGTATAAATTGTTGTGGTTTTGCCCAGTTCCTATATTTCCTGTTTGCAAGTGCCCCTCTGAGCTGGCACTATCTTTTGATTAAGCAAGTATAATCGCTTGGAAATGATCAGCTAGGTTCATGCAAGGAAAGCAACAGCTAGGTAGCAAAGAAAACAAAGAGTTCGCATTGCGTTGGCTGTTTATCAGCTTGTGGCAAGCGAAGTTAAAGATTGTCTTTTTGGTTATGCTTAGCTTATTGTTGAGCATGTTGTATGTCACTGCCCTTCCCTCTGTGTATCAAGCGTCATCTCGGTTGATGATTACTTATAGCCCCGCTAGCTTAGCCTCTCCTCAAATCAATAACCAAGCCGGCTCTCAAGCTGAACGTTATTTTAATACTGAAGTTGAGATTTTGGGTTCAGAGCGAATTGCTCTAACGGTGATTGAAAAGCTGAATCTACAACATCATCCAGAGTTTTTGCGCCAAGCTATTAAGCCTTGGGAGTATTGGTGGCAAACTTTAAGCTCGGGGTTTAGCAGCCCATTTAAAGCGGAGTCTCCGCTCACAGAAGCTCAATTGTTGCGGGAATTTAAACGTCGTCTGTATATTTCCCCGGTAGAGAATAGTCATTTAGTGGATGTAGCATTTCAAAGCTGGGATAAATTGCTGGCACAGCAAGTGTCGTTGGCTTTAGCTGAAGCGTATATTGAGTATCAGCGTGACTCTAGTGAACGTGTTACGGGTCGGTCGGTAATTTGGTTATCACAAGAGTTGCAGCGTTTGGAGGCGGCGTTACAGTCTTCAGAAATGGCCTTGCAGACTTATTTTCAGGAGCATGCTCAAGCTGATTCGACGGGTGAAGCTAGCACGATAGTTCGAAACTTACAGCAGCTTCTTTCTTTGCAACTGGCCAGTCAACGAGACAAAACTAGAGTGCGCTCGGTATTAATGCTAGCTAAAGCTAATCTGCAACAACCTGAGCAATTAAGTCACTTGGTTGGCGTTGATATTCCAGCTGGACTGAGGGAAATAAACCAGCAGCTAAGCTCTTTGAAACGTCAGCAAACTGAACTGAATCAGCGAGCTGCTGATGATACAAGACGTTTGGCTATGGCTGAAGACATTACACGGCTGGAGTCGGCCCGGCAGTCGCTGCATACAGCGATGTTGCTTGAGTTAGATAGTCAATATCAATTGGCGGAAGCTCAAGAACAGGCGCTATCCGAGCAGTTACGTTTGGCCCAACAAGCTTATCAAACGTTAATGCAACAAGATGAGCAGTTTAAGAGGCTTAATCGTGAATTAGAAAGCAATACTCGTTTGTATAATACATTTTTAGAAAAGTTCCAAGCGCTTAAAGCCTTAGAAGGAGATAACCGCGGTGACACTTATTTGGTTGACCGAGCTCGGATACCTGAAGCACCGATTAAGCCGAGAAAAATGATACTGGTTGGAGTAGTTGGTCTATTTGCCACAATGGTGAGCATGATGTTAGTGCTATTAAAACAGGTTATGTCTCGTACTTTTTCTCGAGTGGAGGAGCTAGAAGTGGCCTTGGATATAGAGGTGGTTGCAGAAATCCCTCGGGTTAAAGTACGTAATGATAAGTGGTTACGTCAAGGTGTTCACCCTTGGTTGGGAGAACCGCTACGTTCTCTGCGGGCGCGCTTACAAATGCTGCCAAGCCGTGGGCAAGTAGTAATGTATACATCCGCCTTAGCAGGGGAAGGTAAAACCAGTTTAAGCATACAAACTGCTTCGGCATGTTGTGATGTGGAAAAAGTATTGTTAGTTGATGCCGACCTGCGTCGCGCTTCGGTATCGAGTTATTTAAATTATTCTTTATCTCAGCCTGGTTTAACTCACCTATTATCTAGAACTCATAGCGTATCGCAATGTATTCATCGTGATAGTCATTTAGGGTTTGATGTGTTAACTGCGGGCTTAATTGATCGCCACTCAGCTTCTCTTTTAGCATCAAAAAAATTTAAGGTATTATTGCAGGGATTGCGTCAGCACTATGATCGCATCATTATTGAAACTGGCCCGTTGACTCAGGTTCGTGACGCGCTGATGGTTGCGCCTTATGTCGACGCGGCCTTAGTGGTTGTGGAAGCGGAACGTACTGATGGTAAGTCAATCGAATCCGTCTTGGCTAAATTAGCCCACTTTGAGTTGGATATTTCCGGTGTAGTGTTTAATAAGGTGTCGCGTAACCGTCGTGCATACGACTATGATTTGCCTGCGGTGCGTCAATTAGAGTGTAGCTCGGTGGTCGTTCCTTTCCACGAGGACAATTACCGCAAACAAGGCTAAATATTGGCTTTGGCTGGCGAGTTTGATGGTTTTGGTATAAGGTTGTCGCGCATTATATAGGAAGGGTCCATGCCAGCAACTCAATTCGCCAAGCAGCATGTGTTTAAATATCTAGACTTTGAACGTGAAGCTTGGTCAACACTCCGTCAATCTGTTCCGTTAACCTTAGCAGAAGACGATTTAGAGCGTATTCGTGGTATAAATGAAAAACTATCTTTACCCGAAGTATGTGATATTTATCTGCCCTTATCTCGTTTACTCAACTTATACGTAAAAGCGCGTCAAGATCGACGCGAAGTCTTGGCTAACTTTCTCGGTAGTCGTAAGCATGTGCCTTATATTATAGGGGTATCGGGTAGTGTTGCTGGTGGCAAAAGTACTACATCTAGGATTTTGCAGGCCCTGCTGCAGCGTTGGCCCGAGCATCCTAAAGTAGATATTGTAACCACTGATGGCTTTTTATTTCCGAATAAGGTGCTAGCAGAAAAAGAGTTGATGCAGCGTAAAGGTTTCCCAGAAAGTTATGACCAGAAAGCCTTGGTTGATTTTGTTGCTAGCTTAAAGAGCGGTGAGCCAGTTGTCACCGCACCAGTCTATTCTCACTTATCTTATGATATTGTTGAGGATAAACAGATCAAGGTAGAACAGCCAGATATTGTTATACTAGAAGGCTTAAACGTACTTCAATCTGCAAGAGACTATCCAAAGCAAACTCGCCAAGTATTTGTTTCTGATTACTTAGATTTTTCTATTTTTGTGGATGCGCAGCCGAGCTTATTAGAGACATGGTACGTTGAGCGTTTTTTAAAGTTGCGCTGTAGTGCTTTTACTCATCCGAATAACTATTTCCACCATTATGCGCAAATAGACGAAACTAAGGCTGTCGAAATAGCGCGACAAATTTGGTCGTCAATCAACTATGTAAATTTGATTGAAAATATTCTACCTACACGTGGTCGAGCTGACTTAATCCTTGAAAAAGGGGCCAATCACGAAGTTAGTCGAGTTCGTTTACGCAAATGAAGCAAGACCTTGATTTTATTTCTGATGCAGCCCTTACCAGCTATAACAGTTTCGCGCTGCAGGCTAAAGCTCGTTATCTCTACTTACTGCAAGACGCAGCCCTGCTCAGTGATTTATTCTGCTGGATAAAAGCTAACGACCTGCCTTGGCTGGTATTAGGTGGCGGTTCAAATGTGCTGCTGTTAGAAGACTTTGCTGGTGTCGTAATTATCAATCAGCTTGCTGGGGTCTCTGTCACGGAGACTGAACGCCATTACGATCTAAACGTAGCTGCGGGTGAAGACTGGCCTCGCTTTGTCGAATGGAGCATCGAGCAAGGGATATTGGGCTTAGAAAATTTGGCTCTAATACCTGGAACAGTGGGAGCCGCCCCAGTGCAAAATATTGGTGCTTACGGCTTAGAGCTAGCAGATGTTTGTCAACAAGTTGAATTTTTCTCAATTGCTGAGCAGCAATTAATGAGCTTATCAAACCATCGTTGTGAGTTTGCGTATCGTGATAGTGTATTTAAACATGCCCTAAAAACGAACGCCTTAATTACTCGAGTTCGGTTTCAACTACCTAAACAATGGCGGGCAAGATTAAACTATGGAGGCCTACAAGAGCTAGGGGCCGAAGCCACAGCGCAGCAGATTTTTCAACAAGTGTGCCTGATGCGCCAACAAAAACTTCCTGATCCTAACATTTTAGGTAACGCCGGCAGTTTTTTTAAAAACCCACTATTAAATCAGCAGCAGCTTGAAAAGCTTCTAACTAAAGCCCCCCGTATTCCTGTTTATTCGGCTTCCGCTGGCTACTACAAAGTTGCGGCTGGGTGGTTAATTGATCAACTGGGTCTGAAAGGCGCTAAGCTGGGCGGTGCTGCGGTACATGAAGAGCAGGCACTGGTTTTGGTAAACCAAGGGCAGGCTTGTGCCGATGATATTCTGAGTTTATGCCGCAATATCCGCCATCAAGTATGGCAGAACTTTGCCATTGTATTGGAACCAGAAGTGCGTTTCATCGGGTCTTTGGGAGAGATTGAGCCAGACACAGTATTAGGTAGACCCGATGCGAGCGAATAAATCTTATCAGCTACTAAAGCATATTGCAGATGGTCAATTTTATTCCGGTGAGTTTTTAGCGCAGACTTTGGCGGTTTCTAGAACGACGATTGCTAGTTATATCAAACACTATGGTGACTTAGGTTTAGATATCTATAGGGTTAAAGGTAAAGGTTATCGTTTAGCTAACCCCTTATCGTTACTGGACGCCGAAAAGCTACAAATGAATCTTGCTTTAAATCAGCCAAAAGTGTTTGAACAGCTCGATTCTACCAATGCGTGGTTAATGACACATCAGCAGGACTTAGCCCATGGTCAAACGGTATTGGCTGAGTACCAAAGTGCAGGGCGAGGCCGACGAGGTCGGCAGTGGCAAACACCTTATGCTGGGCAGCTGTGTCTGTCTATGTTGTGGCGTTTACAAGACGGTATTGAAGCCACCATGGGCTTAAGTTTGGCTGTGGGTTTGGCGATAGTGGAGAGCCTTGATAGCTTAGGCTATAGCGGCTTAGGCCTAAAATGGCCCAATGATATTTATATGCATGGAGCGAAGTTGGCTGGGGTGCTAATAGAATTACAGGGCCAAAGTGATAGTGAAGTTAGCCTAGTGATGGGTATGGGACTGAATGTTAGAGTGGAGCGGCAGCAGGCCTTATTAATCGATCAACAATTTGCTCAGCTGGAAAGTGAAGGGCAGGTGGTTGATCGAACTGAACTGGCCGTGACTCTGATTAAATCTTTAAACCACATGTTTGACCTGTTTAGGGAGCGAGGCTTTGCTGCATTGCAACAGCGCTGGAATCATTATGATGTATTTAATGGCCAGCGGGTAAGTTTGCATTTTTCACAAGAGAAGCAGGTTACTGGCGTTGCGAAAGGGGTGGATGAGTTAGGGCAGTTGTTATTAGAGATAGACGGCGCTGAGCATCGCTTTATGGCTGGGGAAGTATCGTTACGCGGCCAATAATTGAGCCCTCTGAGTGATTTTTGCGCGTTCAAATCAATCCTAGGTTTTTTTTTTGATTTGCTTGTTGCATTTAATAAAAGCATTACATAGAATGCGCAGCACTTAAGCGATGCCGATTTAGCTCAGTTGGTAGAGCAACTGACTTGTAATCAGTAGGTCGCCAGTTCGACTCCGGCAATCGGCACCATCTCTTAAGTGTAAGCTTCACCTAGTGTTAGGTGATTCAGTGGGGGGGTTCCCGAGTGGCCAAAGGGAGCAGATTGTAAATCTGCCGCGAAAGCTTCGATGGTTCGAATCCGTCCCCCCCCACCATTATTTTTGGTAGTAGGTCGTCTTCCAAAGGTTTGATGCGGGCATCGTATAATGGCTATTACCTCAGCCTTCCAAGCTGATGATGCGGGTTCGATTCCCGCTGCCCGCTCCACAGTGCTGATATAGCTCAGTTGGTAGAGCGCACCCTTGGTAAGGGTGAGGTCGGCAGTTCAAATCTGCCTATCAGCACCACATTCCTTTTTAGCCTCCCTATTGCCTTTTTACCGGTCGGTAAGCGTAAACCAATGGTGCTTTGTACCAATGACCTTTATCCAGAGGGACTATTATGTCTAAAGAAAAATTTGAACGTTCAAAACCGCACGTAAACGTTGGTACAATTGGCCACGTTGACCACGGTAAAACAACTTTAACAGCGGCTATTACTAACGTATTAGCAAAAACTTACGGCGGTG